>Ga0136600_1000256_pt1 | contig 29398 bp, 27 predicted proteins | sample AntRauMFilla2698_FD_104634 | JGI IMG/M metagenome (GOLD analysis project Ga0136600, IMG submission 104634) | Saline lake microbial communities from Rauer Islands, Antarctica - Metagenome Filla 2 #698 | ecosystem: Environmental > Aquatic > Non-marine Saline and Alkaline > Saline | place...
CCGCCCATGCCGCCCATGTCACCCATGCCGCCGCCGGACGACTTATCGTCCTGCGGGCTTTCGGTGATGATGGCTTCGGTTGTAATCAGCAAGGACGCGATAGAGGCCGCATCTTGCAGCGCCGTACGCACGACCTTAACAGGATCGATAATACCAGCTTTCACAAGATTTTTGAACTCATCGGCCTGTGCATCATAACCATAGTCAGTGTCTTTTTGCTCGAGCAATTTACCAACAATGACGGAGCCTTCGGCGCCTGCATTCTCGGCAATCTGGCGAATCGGTGCCTGAATTGCGCGGCGAATAATGTCGATACCGACATTTTGGTCATCATTAATGGCCGTAAGTTTCTCAAGCGCTTTTGTTGCGTAGAGTAGAGCTGTACCGCCACCGGCGATAATGCCTTCCTCGACGGCTGCGCGCGTGGCGTGCAGCGCGTCATCAACGCGGTCTTTACGCTCTTTCACTTCAACCTCGGTCGCCCCGCCAACGCGCAGGACAGCCACACCGCCGGACAATTTCGCCAGACGCTCCTGCAGCTTTTCCTTGTCATAGTCGGATGATGTATTCTCGACCTGCTGACGAATTTGCGTACAACGAGCCTGGATATCTTTCTTGGCACCGGCACCATCAACAACAGTTGTGTCGTCTTTGGTAATTGTGACTTTCTTTGCCGTTCCCAGCATGTCCAGCGTCACATTCTCCAGCTTGATACCGAGATCTTCGGAAATTACCTGACCACCGGTCAAGATTGCCATATCTTCCATCATTGCCTTACGACGGTCACCAAAGCCCGGTGCCTTCACGGCCGCAATTTTCAAACCACCACGCAGCTTGTTCACAACCAATGTCGCCAAGGCTTCGCCTTCAACGTCTTCGGCAACAATCAACAGCGGACGGCTGCTTTGCATTGTGGCTTCCAATACAGGCAACATGGCCTGAAGATTGGACAATTTACCATCATGCAGCAAGATATAGGGGTTTTCCAAATTGGCCTGCATCTTGTCGGCGTCGGTGATGAAGTAAGGTGACAGGTAACCGCGGTCAAACTGCATTCCTTCAACAACTTCCAGCTCGCTTTGCAATGATTTGGCTTCCTCGACGGTGATAACACCCTCATTGCCAACTTTTTGCATCGCCTCGGCCAGCATTTCGCCAATTTCAACTTCGCCGTTGGCGGAAATTGTACCGACTTGCTTGATCTCGTCATTACCTTTGACGTTTTTGCCGCGGGCCTTAAGGTCTTCAACAACGGCTGCTACGGCCAAATCAATGCCGCGCTTCAGATCCATCGGATTACGTCCGGCGGATACGGCTTTTACGCCTTCTTTGGCGATTGATTGCGCCAAAACGGTTGCGGTTGTTGTCCCGTCACCGGCGTGGTCATTGGCTTTGGAGGCTACTTCTTTGATCAACTGCGCGCCGACATTTTGCTGGCGGTTTTTCAAGGTGATTTCCTTGGCAACCGTCACGCCGTCTTTGGTCGTGCGCGGCGAGCCGAAAGATTTTTCGATCACTACATTGCGGCCCTTGGGGCCCAATGTGACTTTTACGGCGTTAGCAAGAATGTTAATCCCTTGCAACATTTCTTCGCGGGCATCTGCGCCCAAATGTATATCTTTAGCAGACATGTTTGTTTCTCCTTTAAGAGTTTTTAGATTTTCCGCTTGTAAATATTTTTACATGACGCGGATCTGTTTAGTGTTGGATTTTTTGTTGTTTCCATCACATAAGAGCAAAGGGCTTTTGTGCGTGGCGAGGCGAATGAGGCGAAGCGTATTAAATATACGTGAGCCGAAATTCAACAATGCCGACGGACAAAAGAGCACGGCTCTTTAGGCTACTATACCGATAATGTCGGATTCCTTCATCACCATCAGCTCTTCGCCGTCAATGGCAACTTCGGTTCCGGCCCATTTCGAGAAAATGACCTTGTCACCGGACTTCACATCCAGCGGGCGCACTTCGCCATTGTCATTCATGTGGCCTGTTCCAACGGCGACGACTTCGCCTTCCATTGGTTTTTCCTGGGCTGTATCTGGGATAATAATGCCGCCGGATGTTTTCTCATCGTTGTTGGCGCGGCGCACCAATACGCGATCATGTAAGGGACGAAATTTCATTTCGCTTTCTCCTTGGTTTTTTGGTTAAACAAGCGGGCTTTTTTATCTCTTTAAAAGCAGACGAAAAGCCCCTACCACACTCGCTTTGAACAATGGCAAAGCCACCTTCGTTGCACGAGTGACATATATATAATCGCGTGCGGGTCAGATTTCAAGACAATTCGGAAGATTTTTTTGAATCCATACATACGCCAAAACCGTTTCTTATTAAGGGTTTCGCAAGGATTACCCTGTAATATGGTAGTATGAGCGCATAGAATATGTGCAAGGGTGTCGTTGCTGGTCAATCGCGCCCTAAACGACAAGAATAGGAGGTTTGAAACATGGCTGATTTGTTAAAACAGATGGGCGATTACCGCCTGACTACCGCGAAGATCATTTACCACATGCCTGATCATGTGGACTTGTTGCAGGAATTTGTCTGGCAGGATTATGACCTCACGCCGAAATTTCCTGTTCTCAAGAAATTTCTGGATTTTTGGGGCCGCGAGATTGATGGCAAATTACATTCCGTTCATGTCGCCAGCAAAGAAATCATCACACCGGGCGATTACCGTTACGCTGCATGGCAAAACACTTTACAGTAAAACCGCGCGATAATATCAGGCCAGCAAGCCAATCATCAAAGCAATAATTACAAGTTTTTAAGGGCTGCCGATTTCTCAACAGAGGTCAGCTCCATATGCACCTGCACGCCGCAATAGGCAACCAAAGCGCGCTGATCATCAAAGATGGGCGCAAGCTGTAGCCGGTTTATAAATTCCTTGCGGTCTTTTGTGTAATTGATCAAATCAAGGCTCAGCGACACGCCTGATTTTGTTGCCTGACGCATCATATGAATTGAAGACGGGTCGGTGCGCGGCCCTTGCAAAAACCGGCAATTACGGCCAATGACTTCCTCGCGCGCATAGCCGGTAAGCTCACAAAAAGGCTCGTTTACATAGACTAATGGCTGGTCGTAAATCGTGAAGTCGGCGATTGATATGCACACAGGCAAAAAATCCAGCATACGCGCCAGATCGCTTGTTTTATCCTTCAGTAAATCAAGTTGAATATTCACTTAAACATTTTACCTCACCCCCCGCGCAGATAAAATATAATAATAAGGAAAATACTGGTGTATTCAGGTACAAAAAAGCTCAATAGAGTTTTATTGACATAATGTATAAATTATCGTAATTATGTAGAATGTCAAATTTAGTTGAAAATGTATTGCGTCTTTCGAAAGACAACGTCGCTTTTTTGCCCCCACGATCCGATTTGGTGCAGAATTTTTGGATAGAGGCAAATAAGAATAACGCAGACTTTCCTTCCAAAAGTAATGACGCAGACTTTCCTTCCGAAATTAAAGACAGGTTTTTCAAATCTGCATCTGAAGAGCAAAGTAAAACTTTTCTTGCCAACCAAGAAAAATTTTTAAAAACCATCATAAATATTTTTAAAGGCGCCGCTGACGTTATTAATGCAGAACAATTTGTACAAAAAATTGCGCGCGATTTAAAACTGGGTATAGGAAGCCAAGGCTATTACGATTTATCGGCATGGCTATATCATCACCCAGAACGCGATAATATTCCGTTTGTACGTAGTCGATTTTGGGCGCCAACATTAATCGCTGAAGTTGCACCGGAAATTTTAGAAAAAGGTGAGTTTGATGACCGAACAGGGTTTGGAAATAAATTAGCCAACAAACTGCACAGAATAACTGACGGACGGGTCGACATTAACAACGGAACGGCAGCAAACCTTTTCGATTTTGTGTGCAACAGCGCCGATCCTGATTTTTTGGCCCGCTCGAGGGCGCGGATCGCTGAAATTGCAGGAGCCGAAAAAGAAAGACTCTCTGGACTTTACAGCCGCGAAAACATGGCGCCAAGAAAATTACCCTTAACAAGCGCAGAAATTCAGGAAGCTTTCATTCGTGATGCCGGGCCGAGCGCATCACTCAGCCGTTCAACATTACTCGGCCTGCCCTACGACAGGCGTTAACCCGCATAATCCGCCAAGCGCATTTTCAGCCCGTCAAGACTCTCATCCATAATGATCTGGCAGGACAGGCGGGAGTTATCATGCACATCAAAGGCTTCGTCGAGCATTTCTTCCTCGTCATCGCGCATCGCCGGAATTTTATCCAGCCACTGCGCATCAACATAGACATGACACGTGGCGCACGCGCACGCACCGCCGCATTCGGCCTTAATGGGTAGGCCGTGATCGCGGATAATCTCCATCACCCGCCAGCCTTCGATAGCTTCGAGCTCGTGAATTTTCCCTTGCTGGTCTGTGACAATAATCTTCATTGCGCTGTTTTTAGCGCATGCGTGTACATATCACAACAGTGCTGTCTCCGCGAAAGCCACGATCTTTTAGCGCGTTGGCTATTCAAGGCTCCCGCTTGCGCGGAAGAAACATAAGTGGCTTGATTTCGCGGCTCCGCAGGACTATTTAAAATACATGAAAACGCCCCATCTATCCAAACCGATTGCCACGTGGCTGTTTACCTGCGCGGGGTTCGTCTTTGCGATGATCATAATTGGTGCCATTACGCGGCTGACTGAATCCGGCCTGTCTATGGTGGAGTGGCGGCCCCTGATCGGCACGCTCCCGCCAATGAATGAAGCCGAATGGCAGCGCGTTTTTGCGCTTTATCAGGAAACGCCCGAGTTCCAGAAAAAGAATTTCTGGATGGAGATTGACGATTTTAAAACCATCTTCTTTTGGGAATGGTTTCACCGTTTTTGGGGGCGGTTGATCGGCCTTGTTTATGCGCTGCCGCTCGCCTTTTTCTGGCTGCGCGATATGATTCCCGCCGGATATAAGGGCAAGCTGCTGGGTTTATTGGCGCTAGGCGGGGCGCAAGCGGTGATGGGTTGGTACATGGTCGAAAGCGGGCTGATTGATAATCCCGCCGTTAGCCATTTCCGTCTTGCCGCACATCTTTCGCTGGCATTTATTATTTTATGTATCCTGACATGGCTCGGCCTTAAAATGGCGGGCAGCGCGCAGCAAAAATCAACATTTTGCCTGCGCCGTCATGGTTGGAGCGCCTTTGCAATAGTGGGCATTACCGTTTTATGGGGCGCCTTTGTTGCAGGACTGGATGCAGGGTTGGTTTATAATGAGTACCCGCTTATGGGCGGCTCGTTCATGCCACCGGAGATGTGGCATTTAACGCCCGCTATCGCCAATATTTTTGAAAACCCCGCCGCCGTGCAATTCACACATAGATGGATCGCGATAATTGCTGCGGTTTTTGTGCTGAGTTTTTCATGGCGCGCCATTAAGGCCGGCCACAAATTAGCGCGCTTTCATGCGCTGGGCGGCATGGTTTTGCTGCAGGTTGGATTGGGCATTGTGACATTACTGACCAATGTACATCTTCATGTCGCGGTGACACATCAGGCGGGCGCGGCAATTTTATTAGTGTTCATGACCGCCAGCCTGCACAGCCTTCATTCATCGCGCAAATCCTAGCGCATAAATTTAAGCCGTAATAACGCGTTAAGCCTTCATGGCTATTCTTGCGGAGCCTCTTCAGAATTTGGTTCAAGCGCCGCGGGGAGCGTCACCAACGTCGTACCAATCAAATCATAAAGCCGCTCTTGCGTTGCGTCCATTTTCCCTAGCAATGTCTTGCAAGCGGCCAGCGATTCCACCGGAACTTTATCAAATTCTTTGTTTGTGGCACTACGCAGCACATCGGCTTGCTTTAAAATGCTGCGGATTTTGCTGCGCTTCATATAATCTTGCGCGGCAATCATATTTTTAATTTGCGCGTTGGCATCACTCTCGGCAGAGCCGATTTTCTCATCCCATTCCTTAAAACGCTCCTGCATTTTACTGGTGAAGTCGGCCGCATCGGAATTATTCCGGCTGCATGATTTCACGCCCTCAGAAACACTTTCGCGCACTGTCTCAACGGTACGAAGAATATTATGATTGTTATAAATCGTCATAAAATGCTGCGCTTGCGCTTTATCCAGATCCTTGGCCGCCGCTGTTACATCTTGATCCAGCGCGATAGCCATCTCCTGTAACTGGAGGGCTTTTTTCTTGCCCTTGTCGGTCATCTCGACCGGCGCCTCATATGGTTGCGGCGGCTCGTCTTTTGCCACCTCATCCGTGGCCATAACGGGCGCAACAAAAAGAAATAAGGCTGTGAAAATTAGGAAAATTCGGGTCATGCAGGACACTCCTTATGTATCCCCTCACTCAATAGCAGAAAAAAAAACGCCGGGAAAGCCCGGCGCTTGTGCAATCTGGCTGGTCAGTTCATTCATTAAAGGACAATCTGCGGGGCAACACAGGGGACTTGTCCGTTTAGGCCTGACCGGCCATCGCACATAATTATATGTCTTTTATTCTAAAAAACCCGGCTTTGTGCATTCTTTAACGCCATATTTCGTAACAGCGCGGTTTCGTTTGCGGCGTGTTATAATTCCCCTCGCGACTTATCTAGCCATTCCCTGCGCGACCGCAAAAACCCTATACTATTACCATAACAAATATAAGTAAAAAGATGGTAAACAAACCCCCATATATGATGAATTTTCAAACGTCTTGATTTTGCATGAATTGCGGGTCAAGCTGGCGAAAGTAACACAGCGAAAAGGCAGTTTTAGCGATGAAATATAATAGGGCAGAGAGCGGTAATGTGCTGTGGTTTATTCTGGTTGGAATTGTGCTGCTTGGCGCGCTGACCATGATTTTGAGTCGCTCCGGGTCCTCCGTTGACCAAAGCGGTGATGTCGAGAAACTAAATGTACAGGCCAGCCAGATTATGCGCTACGCAAAATCTCTAGAGGCCGGTGTGCAAAATATGAAGATTCAGGGCATTTCAGAAAACGAGATCAGCTTTGCCAATAGCGACAGCGCCACCGATTATACCAACACATCGTGCGATGCGGCGGATGACCGCAACTATCCTTATTGTCTTATGTTTGATTCGCAAGGTGGCGGGCTGAATTACAAAATACCCAGCGCGTCGTGGCTGGATAGCGCGCAATCAGCTGAGACTTATTACGGTGACTGGCTGATTACCGGAGCTTCCTGTATTCCAAATGTAGGCACTGGCGACTCCCCCGGCGATTGTAATAGCTCTTCTAGAACAGCTGAATTACTATTAATTTTGCCTTACATAAAAAAGTCTCTGTGCCAAAGAATTAATATTTTGGCCAAAGCACCAATATCAACAGCAAACCCACCAGTCGAAAGTGGTACTGCCTGGGATGATGGCAGCGCTCAATTTACAGGATCATTCAGCATTGACAGGCATATCGCGGACAATCCCACTGTAGATATACAAAATATTTACACAGGATGTTTTGAGGGCGGCGGCGGTACGCCAGCCGCCAGCACGTATCATTTCTATCACGTGCTATTAGCTAGATAATAAAAAAGAGCGCCGATGAAAGCGCTCTTTTTATTTCAGGAAACGGTGGAAGTTTTAGTCCTTACTCCACCAGCCTTTTTTCTTCTTCTTCGGCGGCTCGTTCACGACCTCATAGTCTTTCGGCGCGCCGTCATTCGTATCATTTGACGCTTCAGGCTTGGCGGCGGCTTTCTTTTTCGCTACAGGCTTTTTCTTCTCTGCCTTTTCCGGCTTGTCTGCCTTCTTGTCTTTGGCATCCGCCTTGGGCTTTTCGTCCTTGGCATCAGATTTTTTCGCGCGCGATGGAGCTTTCTTTTTAGGTGCCTCGTCTTGCGCAGATTCTTGCTTAGGATCTTGCTTGGCGTCTTGCTTCGCATCACCCTTAGCCGTTTCGCCCTTCACTTCATCGGTCTTGGGCTCGACTTTTTTACGTCCGCGCGCGGGAGCCTTCTTGGTCTTTTCATCCTGCTCGGGCTTTTCCTGAGAAACTTTTTCGCCTTGCGCGTTATTTTCCTGCGCATTGCCGGAATCGTTATTTTCATTGTCCCGATTTTGGTTGCGGCGGCGACCACCACGGCGGCCACGGCGGCGTCCACCACGTTTATTATTATCGCCATCATCTTGCTGCGGCTGCTGTTCATTCGCAGAATTATTATTCTGTTCCTGCTCCTGCTTTTGCGCTTGTTCTGGCTGCGGTTGATCATCGCCATCATCGGCCGATTGATTACCATCCGAAGGCTTGGACACCTCGACGCGGAAACTATCTTGCGCCGCCTCCTCATCAACACGGATCAGCACGGAAAAGCCGTAACGCCCCTCAATCTCACTTAAATTGGGGCGCTTATTATTCAGCAAATACAGCGCCACAGAAGGCGATACATGCACGATTAATTGCGCCGCGCGGTTCTTGATGCCCTCTTCTTCGATGGCACGCAAAAGCATAATCGATGTTGCATCCGCCGTGCGGACACGGCCCATACCGCTACAATTTGTACAAGGCTCGAACTGCGATTCAGTCAAAGACGGGTTCATACGCTGGCGCGACATCTCCAGCAAACCAAAGGATGAAATGCGGCCAATTTGAATGCGCGCACGATCCCCCGACAGCGCCTCTTTCAGGCGGCGTTCAACCTTGCCGTTATTACGGCGGTCTTCCATGTCGATAAAGTCGATGACAACCAATCCGCCCAAATCACGCAAGCGTAATTGGCGCGCCACCTCATCGGCGGCTTCGAGATTGGTTTTCAACGCGGTTTCTTCAATATGACGTTCTTTGGTTGCCCGGCCCGAGTTCACATCGATAGAAACCAATGCCTCGGTAGGGTTAATCACCAGATAGCCACCAGATTTCATTGTCGCGTTCGGTTCGCTGATTTCCGTGATCTGGTTTTCAACCTGATAGCGGTTAAACAGGGGAATGTCTGTTTCCTTATATTCGATAACGCGCTTGGCGTGCGAAGGCATCATCATTTTCATGAAGTCCTTGGCGCTTTTGAAGCCATTTTGGCCAGAGACAATAATCTCCTCGATATCGCGCGTATATAAGTCACGCACGGCGCGTTTAATCAGATCGGCTTCTTCGTAAATCATCGCCGGCGCGCTGGATTGCAGCGTTTGCTCGCGGATATTATTCCAAAGCCGCAGCAGGTAATCCAGATCGCGCTTGATCTCCGCCTTGGTGCGCTCGACACCGGCGGTGCGTACAATCACGGACATGCCCTTGGGCACCTCCAAAGATTTCACGATATCGCGCATTTTCGCGCGGTCTTTATAATTGGAAATCTTGCGACTCACACCGCCAGCGCGCGGGCTGTTGGGCATAAGCACACAATAACGGCCGGGCAGCGATAGGTAAGACGTTACCGCCGCACCTTTATTGCCGCGCTCCTCGCGGGCGGCCTGCACCAGCATGATCTGGCCGCGCTTTATGACTTCCTGAATTTTATATTTACGGCGCAGGCTGAAACGGAAACGGTCATTGCCTTCCTCGTCATCATATTCTGTGCCGCCCAGAACCTCGACCTTGCGCGCGCCATGCGACGCACGCTTGCCACCGCCGCGATTATTATTGCGGCCTTTACCGCCGCGACCGCGGTTATTGTTACCATTACGCCCGCCGCGATTATTGCGGTTATCTTTTTTATTGCCGCTATTTTCATCGGATTGATCATCATCAGTATTGCCATCGGCATCATCGGAATCATTATCGTCATTATCGTCCTCGTCTTCATCAACGATTTCGACCTCGCCGGCATCTTGATCAATTTCAACATCCGTGGATTCGTCGTGCTCCGCCAGTTCGGCCTCTTGCTCGGCAATCAGTGCCTCGCGGTCGGCAATCGGAATGCGGAAATAATCAGGGTGAATTTCTGAAAAGGGCAAAAACCCGTGGCGATTACCGCCAAAATTTACAAAAGCCGCCTGTAACGAAGGCTCAACCCGCGTTACCTTGGCCAAAAAGATGCTGCCCTTAAGGGCCTTGCGCATCTTACTTTCATAATCAAATTCTTCGAGACGGTTACCGTCAACTACCGCTACCCGCGTTTCTTCCTCATGGGTGGCGTCAATAAGCATTTTCTTCGTCATTTTATATCTCCGTTCGCGGCGCTGCTCGTGCTGCCAGTCTTCTTCACATAGAAAAGCCAAACGTGCCAAAGGGCACTCTCGGCGTGATGCGAAAAGCGGCGCGGGTAGCGCGCATTATTCATTAACAATGTGGGTATTACAGTCCGCGAAACCTTGAAAAACTCATATCAGCGCTAAGACCGCAATACATAACTGGAAATACTCTACACTTAGTTTTATTTTGGAACAACAAGAAACTGCATTTGCAAAAGCGCCTCCAGCCGTGTGAATATGTATAAATGTCAGAGCAGACCACAGACAAAGATAGCTTTAAACCCGCCCATGACGCCCAGCCACCGCGCAAAGGTAGCATTTTGCAATGGTGGTGGTTTTTTTGTGCACCACATAAATGGCTGATGGGCCTTTTCGCATTCATCTTTATTTTGCGCAAAGTCTATTTCCAAAGCCCGCCCTTTTTCCTTGGCCTTCTGGTTGCCATGGCGGAAAGCGGGCGGCTCGCCGAAAACCCGATGGACGCTGTAATTTTTATTTCGATTTATATTGGTCTTGGCGTTTTGGCATCCTTAAGCATTTTGCTGGTTATTTATCTGGATAATGTTTTTGATATTATCTCTAAAAGCATGTCGCTATATGGGCTACAGCATTATATGAGCCTGTCGGAAAGCTGGCACGAAAATCGCTCATCGGGGGAGAAATTGCAGCGCATCTTAAGCGCGCGCCAGTTCTCTTACGAATTTTTAGAGTTATTCTTTTGGCAGCTGCTCAATATTCCGGCAATCGTGATTATGATTCTAGCCACTATTTTGGCGCTAAACGCGCCGCCTTATCTAATCATCTTGTATTTTCTTTATTTGCTCACCTATATTTTCGGCTCTTATATTACCGGAAATTGGCTCAAGCCGCGCTATGAAGATTATAATGCCTCTTTGGAAAAGACGATCGGCAAGTCTTATGAGTTCCTCAATTCCACCGCCACGGTCCGTCTTTTTAATCTGCGCCGCCATATCATGGATAAAGCCGGACGTTACGAGAGAAAAAATTTCCTGTCGCGGCAAAGACTTCATCAGACCGATAATCGCCGCTGGGTGATTGTCAATTTGATCGCGCTATTTTGGCTCGCAGTGATAATCAGCCTGTGCACTTATCATGTGATTGATGGCTCGATGAGCGTTAGCGCTTATAGCGCGGCGATATTTCTGGCTGTCATGATGTGGATCCAAATGGAGGTTTTTGCTCTAATTTACGGTAATTTGATAAAACAATGGGAGGGTGTGCGGCGCTTAACCGAGATCCTGAATCTCACACCGAAAATCAGAAATAAGCCCAACGCCGTGGATCTGGAGCGTAAATCCGCACCCCTGGTTTTTGAAAATGTTTCGTTTCATTATCACGAAGAAAAAAAGGTCATTGATAATATTAATTTACATCTGGCGCCGGGCGAGAAAATCGGGCTCATAGGCGAATCCGGCGCGGGTAAAAGCACGATTGTGAAATTGCTGATGCGGTTTTACGACGTACAAGGCGGGTCAATTAAAATTGGCGGGCATGATATACGTGATTTGACGCTGGCCAGCCTGCATGAGCATATCGCCGTAATCCCGCAAGATGTTGTGCTGTTTAATCATTCCATCATGGAAAATATCCGCTACGGCAATGTAAGCGCGAGCGATGATGCCGTCATAGCCGCGGCGCGCCAAGCGCATGCTGATGACTTTATACGCGACCTGCCCGATGGGTATGAGACACAAGTCGGCGAGCGCGGCCTGAAATTATCGGGCGGCCAAAAACAGCGCATCGCCATTGCCCGCGCGATTTTAAAAGACGCCCCTATTTTAGTGCTGGACGAGGCAACTTCAGCGCTGGATAGCGAGTCCGAAAAACTTATTCAGGAAAGCCTGTCGCATTTAATGAAAGGCAAAGCCGTCATTGCCATTGCCCACCGCCTCTCGACCGTATTTTCCATGGATAAGTTGGTGGTTATGGATCACGGTCAGATTGCCGAGCACGGCACGCATGATGAATTGCTTGCCTCGGGCGGACGCTACGCCAAGCTATGGAATTTGCAATCGGGCGGCTTTTTGGGGGCGTAAATATAAAAGCTTCCCATGGACAAGATTGGGTTTTCCGTGTTTTATGAACATAAACTTGCCCTAATATTTGCTTATCTTATAGACCATGCTCCAGCGTATTTTTCTTTTCACAACCCTATTTTTTACGCTTTTCGGCGTGGCGCCCCACGCATGGGCGCTGGATGTTCTTGATGTGCGCTTCGGCAAGCATCCCGATAAGGTACGCAGCGTTATCGAGCTGAGTGAAACCAGCGATTTTCGCGCTTTCATGCTGGAGGGTCCCTATCGCCTTGTCATTGATATGCCCTCATTTAGCTGGAAAGTCGGCGGCTTCACCAATTTGAAAGATTACGGCCTGACATCGGTGAGAACCGGGCAACTTGACGCCGGTGTTTCGCGTATTGTCTATGAAATAAACAGGCCCGCCACCATCGGCAAAGCCTTTATTTTGCCCAAACAGGGTGCTAATCCCGATCGTTTGGTGATTGATTTTGTACCCGGCGATATCGCTACTTTTAAAGCGCAAAAAGATAAAATATTCGGCAAGTTTGACCCGCAAAAAAGCCCCGATAATATGCGCATAACCAGCGCTTTAAATCCGGCCGCGGCGCCCAGCGAAATGGTAAGGCCGCCCACAAAGCCCACATCATCCAATAACACCCCGAACAACACCCCCGCCGCGCCGCCCAAAAGACGCGAAAAACCCCTGATCGTTCTTGATCCGGGCCATGGCGGCAATGATCCCGGCGCGGTAGGGCACGACCATAAGCATGAAAAACATGTCGTGTTGGCGCTGGCCAAGGAATTGAAGTCCCAGCTCGAAGCCAGCGGCCAATATCGCGTGAAACTAACACGCTATGATGATCGCTATATTCGTTTACGTGACCGCATCGCTTTTGCCCGTAAACATGGCGCGGATTTATTTATATCGGTTCATGCGGATTCGATTAATAAACCCAATGTAAGCGGCGCGTCTGTTTACACCCTCTCCGAAACGGCTTCCGACAGCCAAACGGCCAAATTAGCGGCGCGTGAAAACCGCTCCGACATTATTGCGGGCGTTGATCTGGACGTCGAAGATGAAGAGGTCGCCAATATACTCGTGGATCTGGCCATGCGCGATACGATGAACCAATCCAATTTCGTGGCCGGAAAGTTGGTTGATAATTTTCGGGCGCGCTCCATAAGATTGCTGCAAAATCCGCATCGCTCCGCTGGGTTTGCCGTGCTCAAGGCGCCAGATATTCCCTCCGTATTGGTCGAGGCGGGTTTTATGTCGAACCGCAAGGAGGCTCAAATGCTATCGCGCGGTGATTACCGCCGCAGAATCGCCGGCGCGCTCAAAGACGGTATTAACGCCTATTTTGCCAAAGTCCGGCAAAATGAGCGGGGCTAGCGCACTTCCCCACAAAAACCCGTAAAAGCCTAATTACCAATCAAACAGCGCCTTAGCGCATGGTATTTACGCCACACCCCTAAAAAATAAACCACATGGGATAAAAAAAGCCTTGAAAAAGGCTCTGTAATGCTCTTTCACTAGGGTAACAGAATTTAAAAGCCGTCATTGTGATTTTGGGTCTTTTGAATTGGACTGTAACCGAAAAACATAGATGAGGATCGCATGAAAAAATTTATTGCAACATTTTGCATTATAGGATCAACAATAGCTCTTGGCGCTTGCGCACAAGGTGGACTTGGTTTCAATGATACTGAGCCTCCGTACACTCAAGAGCGCACAGCGTCTTCCGGCCCTAAAGCCGCAGCGCCAGTGAAATACACACCTGCAGCGCGCACATTCACAAAAGCGCAAAGCAAGTAAGCTTTATTGAAATATTAAATTCGAAAACAGCCGCTTAGATTAAGTGGCTGTTTTTTTATGTGTGATATTTAAGAAATATCAGGATGGCTCTTGTGAAGTTTCATCGGCCTTAGCCTCTTTTGGCTCGTCTGTATCAACCGCCTCAGCGGCAGACTCTTTTACTTCGCGCTTGATAAACTCAATCTGTGGCTCATCCATTTCGGCGCCGGGTTTGCGTGCAATCATAACCGGATAACCGGGACGATCGCGCATGACTTCGCGTATTACCGGCCAGTGCAGTTTATTTTGAAACTCACCGGCGGCTTTCAAAATAATTTGTAAATCCTCATTGGACATACGCGCGCGGTAAACTTGACCCGTTTCTTCCATTTGAATCGCTTGCTGCATATCGGGATGCGCTTCCAGATAAAGCCGCTCGTCAATCCATGCCAGCTTGATCGGCTGATTTACCACCGTAACCATTGTGCCCGTGGGCACCATTGCATAAAGCTCTTTAATGTTCTCGGGATACAGGCGAATACAGCCGCTACTGACGCGGCGGCCAATGCCGTATGGCTTGTTCGTGCCGTGAATAGCATAGGTCGGCCAGCCTAAATAAAGCGCATGAGTACCAAGTGGATTTTCCGGCCCTGCGGGAACGCTCACCGGTAATTCGGGATCTTCCTTGCGCATGCGCGGCGTCGGGCGCCATGTAGGCCCCTCTGCCTTACGCACAACGCTTGTTTGCCCTATGGGTGTCTCAAGCCCCTCACGGCCAATCCCCAGCGGGAAAGTCGAGGGCGCATCACTACCATTCACAAAAGCATATAGCCGCATTTCAGGCAGGTTAATTACAATTCCTTCGCGCGGCGCATCGGGCAAAATATGACGCGCAGGCATAATCAATTCTGTTCCCTCGCCGGGCAACCACGGGTCAACATACGGGTTCGCCGCCCGCATCTCGACAAAGCCCAGCGCATGTTCGCGCGCTATATGCACCAGCGTATCTTTCGCCGCCGCCTTGTATTTCTTCACATCGCCGACATAGGGCAGATCATACGCCGCCGCGAACGCCGAAACCGGAAGGGCGCTCGCAATAAGAACAGCAATGAATAGTAAAAAGCGCATATATCCCTAGGCCATTTTTATTTCTAAACCTTCAATCACCTTATTCATAAATTCTTCGGTGGTGAGGTATTTCTGATCCGCGCCAACGAGCAAGGCCAAATCTTTGGTCATATGCCCCGCCTCAACGGTCTGGATACATACATTCTCCAGCGTCTGCGCAAAAGTTACAAGCGGCTCGTTACCATCGAATTTACCCCGATAATGCAGGCCGCGCGTCCATGCGAAAATGGAGGCAATCGGGTTGGTCGAGGTGGGGTTGCCCTTTTGGTGCTCGCGGTAATGGCGCGTCACCGTGCCGTGCGCGGCTTCGGCCTCGACGCATTTCCCATCCGGCGTCAGCAGCACCGAACTCATCAGCCCTAGCGAGCCGAAACCCTGCGCCACAATATCGGATTGCACATCGCCGTCATAATTCTTACAGGCCCACACGAACCCGCCCTTGGATTTAATCGCTTGGGCGACCATGTCATCGATCAGGCGATGCTCGTACCACAGATCGCGCTTATCAAACTCCGCCTTAAACTCGGCGTCGAATATGCGCTGGAAAATCTCAATAAACCGCCCGTCATATTGCTTGAGGATCGTGTTCTTGGTGGACATATAGACCGGATAATTTTTCGCCAGCCCGTAATTAAAACAGGCGCGCGCAAAGCCTTCGATGCTTTCATCGAGATTATACATACCCATCGCCACGCCGGGCCCTTCAAATTCGAAAATTTCATGTTCTTCGGGCGCGCCGCCTTTTGGCGTATAAACCAATTTGACCGTGCCCGGCCCCGGGATTTTCAAATCCGTGGCTTTATATTGGTCACCAAAAGCGTGACGGCCGACAATAATCGGGTTTTCCCATCCCGGCACGTAGCGCGGCACATTTCCCATGATAATCGGCTCGCGGAACACCGTGCCATTAAGAATATTGCGAATGGTGCCGTTGGGGCTGCGCCACATTTTCTTGAGGTCAAATTCTTCAACGCGCGCCTCGTCTGGCGTAATGGTTGCGCATTTCACGCCGACCCCATGCTCTTTAATCGCATTGGCCGCATCAATGGTGATTTGATCATCGGTCTCATCACGATTTTGAATAGAAAGATCAAAATATTTCAGATCAATATCCAAATACGGCAAAATAAGACGCTCGCGGATCATCTCCCAAATGATACGGGTCATCTCGTCGCCATCAATTTCCACAAGCGGGTTTTCAACTTTAATCTTGGTCATAGCTATACGACTCCTTTTGTTGCGAGGCACATGCTAGACATTTTTACGGGGAAAGTGAAGAGAGGTAATGAAGGGAGGTTAGCTCAAACCTTCTATCTCCTCGCGCAGGCGCTCATAAGCTTTCTCAAACACGCCGCTTTTAATGACGCGGCCGCGCCCTTGAACGAAAACTTCATACATTGTCGCGCGTGGCCCGACTTTGCGTATGACAAACCGGAAAGCAGGCTCGTGATTTTGCGCCTTGTAATAGGTATAGCTCGCAACCCCCTCGTCAAAATCGCAATCAATCGCGCGGTCATATAGCAATTTGCGCGACGCCGCCTGCAGGTAAAGCGCATCGAGTTTTTTAAACTGCGCATTGGTAAAACCCGATGGATGACTTTGCCGTGAAAAAGGGATAATCTCGCTCATATATTTATTCTATCATTTTTCTATATCAGGAGGAAACTCATGGCTTTGCTGGAAACACCCGCGAAAAGCGATAATTTCAAAGCGCCGGATTTTACGCTCAAAAATATTGATAACGCGATGATGTCATTGGATGATGTGCGCGGCGAAAAAGGCACAGCGCTTTTCTTTATCTGTAATCATTGCCCCTATGTTATTGCGATTGTTGATCGCCTCGTGCCCACAGCAAAAAAATTGCAGGATATGGGCTTTGGCGTGGCGGCCATCATGGCCAATGATACAGAGAATTATCCGGCTGATTCTTTTGAAAATATGCAAAAATTTGCCGCCCATCATAATTTCACCTTCCCCTATCTGATCGATGAAACGCAGGAAACCGCCCGTGCCTATGGTGCGGTCTGCACGCCCGACATATTCGGGTTTGATGCGGGTGATACGCTGAAATATCGCGGGCGGCTGGATAGTGCGGGACCGCAAGAAGCGAGCGCCGATACGGCTCCCGAATTACTAGAGGCTATGCGCCAAATCGAGCAAGGGCAAGAACCCACGGCCCCGCAATTCCCTTCGATGGGCTGTTCGATTAAATGGCGCTGACAACGCACGGCCATCTTGACATTATACGCAATCCGTTTAGGCTCCGAAGTCATAATAAAATGAGAGATTATAATGAGTGATATCCTGCAAGAAGTTGACGACATGATGCGCCAGGAGCGCGCGGCGAAATTCTGGCACGAGAATGGCAAATACATCATTGCCTTCGTGGTAATGACAATTGTTATGACCGCCGGAATTTCCGGCTACCGCACATGGGATTCCTCTGTACGTGCCGATCAAACCGCGCAAATTCTTATTGCCAGCGAAGCCGAAGACTACCCCGCAAATATCTCACGTATTACCGAGGGCTTGCGCGGCGATATTCGCGGCGTGGCGATGCTTAACGGCGCCAGCGTTTACATGCAACAAGATAAACCTGCCGAAGCCGCCGCCCTTTATGCTGAACTAGCCACCGACAAAAATGTGCCGGAAGATTTGCGCGCGCTGGGTATTTTGATGGATGTACGCCTATCCGGCGCAGACATGCAAGCCGAGACAAAACTAGAAAAACTCTCCGCGATTAATGCCAAAAATGTCTGGCATCCTTATGCATTATTGGAGCGCGCCTTGATACAGGCCAATGAAACCGGTGATGTGGCGGGCGCGATTGCGGCGCTGGAAAAACTCGCCGCGATAGAAGGCTTACCGGACTCATTGCGCGGCAATGCCGAAAATCTGCTGCATATTTATAAAATCGATGCAGCCCAAAAATAAACTAGTATAAATTGGTACAATCATAATCATGCGTAAATTTCCCTTTATCATCCTTGCTCTGGCTTTACTTGCCGGATGTAGCGACCCCGTCAAGCCGCCGCTTGAGGGCGATCGTCTTTCTGTGCTGGAGCTGGAGAAATCGCTGACGCCCGATAATCCGGGGGAGCAAACGCAAGAATTTGCTCTGCCAAAACCGTGGAATAATGAATTTTGGCCCCAAGCCGGTGGCTATCCTAATCACGGCATGCAGCATCTCGCGCTCACCAATAGCGAGGGCATGCTTGAAAAAATATGGGACGCCGATATTGGCGCGGGCAGCGATAAAGAAATTCCTCTGACCGCGCAGCCTATTGTCGTGAACCAGCGTATCTTTACCCTTGATAGCGACGCCAGCCTGCGCGCCTTTGACATTGCCAATGGCAAGCAGCTTTGGAAGCGTGATGTCAGTCACCTTAAGGAAGATGAGCGCGTTGTAACGGGCGGTATTGGCTTCTCGGCGGGCGTACTTTTTGTCACGAACGGCTATGACGAACTTGTCGCCGTTGATCCGGAAAACGGCGCGATTTTATGGCGCCAAAAACTGGCGGCCCCCTCGCGCGCCGCGCCGACAATAATGGGCGGGCGCATTTTTATAACAACGCTGGATAATCGCTTGCTGGCGCTCGATGAACATGATGGCCGTTTGCTGTGGGAATATGCAGGGCTCAGTGAAACTACCGGATTATTAGGCTCCGCCTCTCCCGCCGCCAATCATGATATTGTTGTTCCGGTCTTTTCTTCGGGCGAGATTAGCGCGCTGCGGGTAGAAAATGGCTCTGTGGCATGGTCGGACAATTTATCAAATCTTCGTAAAATCGGCAGCCTTGCGGGTATTTCCGATATTAAAGCCCTGCCCGTTATTGATCAGGGGCTGGTATTTGCCATCAGCTTTTCGGGCAAAATGGTCGCGATTGACGAACGTACAGGTGTACGTGTCTGGCAACGCGAACTGGGCGGTTCGGAAACACCATGGCTGGCCGGTAATCATTTCTTTGTGCTGACATCCGATAACGAGCTGGCCGCGATGAACCGCGTAAATGGCGAGATTATATGGGTTACGGCTCTGCCGCGCTATCAAGATCCCGAAGATCGCAAAGACGGTATTTTATGGACGGGGCCGGTGCTGGCGGGCAATACATTGCTGCTGGCCGGGACCAATGGCAATATTCTTCACGTCGATCCGCAAAGCGGGCAAATCCGCAAAACGGCCAAAACGGGGTATCGTTTTTCTATTCCGCCATTGGTTGCGGGCGGGCGGCTTTATCTGCTATCTGATGATGGCCGCTTAATGGCCTTTGAATAAGAGAGCGAAAAAATCATGTTTACCCTAGCTATCGTGGGACGGCCCAATGTCGGCAAGTCCACAATTTTTAACCGTCTTGCGCGCAAGAAACTGGCTATCGTTGATGATACGCCGGGCGTCACGCGTGACTGGCGCACGGCGGGCGCGGAGCTGTTCGATCAAAGCTTTCGCATTATTGATACGGCCGGCCTTGAGGAGAATTTTGATGATTCAATTCAAGGGCGCATGCGCAGGCAAACCGAATCCGGCCTTGAGCACGCCAACGCCGTTTTATTTGTGATTGATGGCCGCGCGGGCATCACACCGCTGGATGAGCATTTCGCCGGATGGCTGCGCCGCACGCAGGGCAAGCGCAAAGTACCCGTCATTCTAGCCGTTAACAAAGCCGAAAATTCCAAAGCCGTGCAAAGCACTATTGCCGAAGCCTATGCACTGGGGCTTGGTACGCCCGTCGAGCTCTCTGCCGAGCATGGTATGGGCATGGATGATCTCTATAACGCGCTGCAGCCGTATTTCCCCGAGGAAATTGAAGACGATCAAGACGACGAAGATCATAAAATCATCGGCGATGAAATTGACGAGATTGAGGGCGATGAAACGTTCGAGTTCCAACAGGCCGAAGATGATCCCGATAAGCCGATTAAAATTGCCATTGTCGGGCGGCCCAATGTCGGCAAATCAACTTTGCTTAATACGATTTTGAATGATGAACGCGTGATGACCGGCCCCGAAGCGGGGATCACACGCGACGCGATTGCGGTTGATTGGACCTATGAGGGGCGCCCCATCCGTTTGGTTGATACCGCCGGAATGCGCCGCCGCTCCAAAGTTCAAAATAATATCGAGCGCATGAGCGTTGATGATTCCGTGCGCGCCATTCGCCTTGCACAAATTGTTGTTCTGGTCATTGACGCGCAATCCCCGTTTGATAAACAAGATTTACAAATTGCCGAGCATATTATCGAAGAAGGCCGCGCGCTTATTGTCGCGGTGAATAAATGGGATCTGGTAACGGATCACAAAGAATTGATGCTGGATATTCAATATAAGCTCGATAAATCGCTGGCGCAGATAAAGAATATTCCAGTGGTGCGTATTTCCGCGCTGAACGGGCGTAACATCGACCACCTGCTGGAGGCCATTCCCACAACCTATAATTTGTGGAATAAACGCATTAAAACGGCGGGGCTGAACCGTTGGCTGGCCAAGATGGAAAGTCAAAACCCCGCGCCCTTGGTCAGCGGCAAACAAAACCGTTTGAAATTTATTACACAGATTAAAACGCGCCCGCCCACCTTTGCCATGTGGGTATCAAAGCCCGATAAAATTCCCGATTCGCATAAACGCTTTATCGTGAACGGGCTGCGGCGTGATTACGATATTCCAGGCACGCCGATACGGCTATATCTGCGCAAGTCGAAAAATCCTTACGCATAGTTTCTTGATGATTTTTATGAATTGCAGCTAAGCAAAGACGGACTATTTAAAGGCTGTCCAGCGCTTCGTCAATATCTTCAATCTGGCCGCCGCTCATGGCCTGATCGCGCTTTTTTTTGGCATTATCGCTGCGGATTTTCTCGAGGCGTTTAAGATAAACCTCGTCAATATCGCCCGTTATATACTCACCGTTAAATACGGAGCATTCAAATTGCCAGTCCTTCGGATCGGCATCCGTTGGAATAACCGCGCGTATTAAATCATCCAGATTTTGATAGAAAAGACGATCGGCACCCACGGCATTTTCAATGGTTGTGTCGTCTTTATCGTGGGCAATCAGCTCTGATTTCACTGGCATATCAATGCCATAGACATTAGGAAAACGGATTTCCGGCGACGCAGAGGCAAAATAGACTTTCTTGGCGCCGGCCTCGCGCGCCATCTCGATAATCTGGCGGCTGGTTGTACCGCGCACGATAGAATCATCGACCAGAAGCACGTTCTTGTCTTGAAACTCCAGCGGGATCGGGTTGAGTTTCTGGCGCACGGATTTCTTGCGCTCTTCTTGGCCAGGCATAATAAATGTGCGGCCAATATAGCGGTTTTTTACAAAACCCTCGCGGAACTTCACGCCCATATGATGCGCCAATTCCATTGCGCTGGGGCGGCTGGATTCGGGCACGGGAATCACCACATCAATATCGTGATCGGGAAATTCGCGCAAAATCTTATCGGCCAAATATTCGCCCATACGCACGCGCGTTTTATAAACCGAGCTGCCCTCAATTACGGAATCGGGCCGTGCAAAATAAACATATTCGAAAATACACGGCGTATGCGGCTTTCCCGGCGCGCAAATTTTGCTATGCAGGGTTCCGGCGGCATCAATATAAATCACTTCGCCCGGCGCAACGTCGCGCACAATCTCAAAACCCAGCGCATCAAGCGCCACACTTTCGGAGGCAAACATATATTCCATCTTGCCGTTTTCGTCTTCGCGCTGTCCGTATATGAGAGGGCGGATGCCGTTTGGATCGCGTAGCGCCAATATGCCATGGCCGGAAATCATGCCTATCGCGGTATAACCACCACGGCAGCGCGCAAATAAATTCGTGGCTGCGGCAAAAATATGCTCGGCTTTAGGCTCTAATTTTTTTTGCTGCTGTAACTCGTGCGCCAGCACATTAAGCATCACTTCGGAATCAGATGTTGTATTAAGGTGCCGCAAGTCGGTTGCGTAAATATCGCGCGCCAATTCCTCATAATTGGTGAGATTGCCGTTATGCACGAAGCAAATTCCATAGGGCGAATTCACGTATAATGGCTGCGACTCCGCGCATGAAGCGCCGCCTGCTGTGGGGTAGCGCGCATGGGCAATGCCTATATTTCCGCGCAATTTTTGCATGTGCCGCGTGTGGAATACGTCGCGAACAAGGCCGTTGCTTTTTCTCAAGAAAAACTTGCCGCCATCCTCGGTGGCTATTCCGGCCGCGTCCTGACCGCGATGTTGCAACACGGTTAGCGCATCATAGAGCGCCTGATTAACGGGAGTTTGGCCAAATATTGCAACAATACCGCACATAATTTATCGCATCCTACTCATTAACCGTGCCTTGATCGGCATCTTGTATCTTCACATCTATATCATTTTTATTTTCAAACAAGCGGTCCATTTCCTCGCGAATATCTTCGCCATAACCGGATTCTTTCATGTTATCGCCAATTTTTTCGATCTCGTTTTGCAATAAATCCAATTGCTGAAGCCGCTCACGCGCCGCGCCGGGCGGTTGCTTCGTGTCATCACCGGATTGTGTTTCAGAATTAAGGTCTTCAATCGTATCTTCGGGTAAAAATCCGGCCATCCATCCTGCTGTTTTTTCCAAATAAAAATGCGTACGGCTGGTATCGAAAAACTCATCGCTGCTTTTCTTATCAACCATCAAATAAACGGGCAGATACAGCAAACCAAGCAGCAAGATCCCGCGCACCAAACCAAACACCACGCCGAGTGTGCGATCCACCGCACCCATACCCATAGAGCGCGCGGTTTCGGCCATCATGTGGCTGATAAGTGACAGTACAAGAACAACCAAAATGAAAATTGAAATATAGGAAAGGCCATCGGCGACAATATTATAAGGCAGCAAACCGAATAGTTTGTCAGGCTCCACGCCTTCTTCGACGCCAAACCAGCCCCGCATAAAGGGCGCCAAAACTGGGCCACCAACATAGGCCGCAGCCATACCGCCAAGCACACCGGCAATGGTAAGAACTTCGCGGATGAACCCACGCAAAAATGCGATAAAAGCGGAGATAAATAAAACGATCAGAACGACAATATCAACAATCATACGGGTCGCGGTGCCTTTTGCTATTATGTTGTTGTTGCGGCGCAATTAGCGCGAAATGGGAACCTAGGGCAAAAAGGGCGTAAAAGCAAGGCTATACTCATGTTTACGGTTAAATTACGAACAGGTTTAACCGGCAAAAAGTCCTGTTAAATCCTGCACATGGACAATGGGCGTGGTGCTAATGCCTTTCACGGCGATCTCTTTCTTTTTATTGGCCGGAAGGATGGAGCGTTTAAAGCCCAGCTTGGAGGCTTCTTTGAGGCGCAATTCCGGCTGCGCTACCTGACGCACTTCGCCGGCAAGTCCGACCTCGCCGAAAAATACCATATCGGCGGGCAAAGGTTTATTTTGCAGCGCGCTCACCAATGCCGCCGCTACGGCCAAATCAGCCGCCGGTTCGGATACGCGGATGCCGCCCGCAATATTGAGGAAAATATCATTGCCCGAAAGCTGCATGCCGCAGCGCGATTCCAAAACTGCGCAGATCATCGCTAAACGGTTAGAATCCCAGCCAATCACGGCGCGCCTGGGATTTGCCATAGCCGAGGGCGCTAAGAGCGCCTGCACCTCGACCAGCACGGGGCGCGTCCCCTCTAGCCCCGCCAGTACGGCGCTGCCCGAGACATTTTCATGACGCTGCGAGAGGAAGAGCGCGGACGGGTTTTCCACCTCCGCGAGCCCCTCTTGCACCATTTCAAATACGCCGATTTCGTCCGTAGGGCCAAAACGGTTTTTCACCGCGCGAAGAATGCGGAATTGATGGCTGCGATCACCCTCGAAATAAAGCACCGTATCGACCATATGCTCCAATACGCGCGGCCCTGCAATTTGCCCGTCTTTGGTTACATGGCCGACAAAAATCACGCTCATATCGCTGCATTTCGCGGCGCGGATAATTTCATGGGTACAGGCCCGCACCTGCGTAACCGTGCCCGGCGCGCTTTCGATATTATCGATATACATGGTCTGGATCGAATCGATCACCAGCACGCGGGCATCTCGCCCCCCTGCCTTAACCGAAGCCAGAATATCACGCACATTGGTTGCAGCCGCCAACTCCACCGGCGCATCACCCAGCCCCAGACGTTGCGCACGCATACGCACCTGCTCCACGGCTTCCTCGCCGGAAACATACAGACATCGCTCGCCTTTGTGCGCCAGCGCGCAAACAGCCTGCAGCAATAATGTGGATTTACCGATACCCGGATCACCGCCAATCAGCACCGCCGAGCCGGGCACAAGGCCGCCGCCCGTGACACGATCAAGCTCTTTAATGCCACTGGTCAGGCGCGCATAGTTTTTAGGGCCTTGGGATTTAAGCGATGAAAATTCAATAACATTGCCCCGGCGGCCAGCGGATAAACCTTTCGGGACCGTGGCTTGCTGGGCTTCCTCAGCCAGCGTATTCCATTGTCCGCATGAATCGCACTTGCCCGACCATTTCGAAGAAACCGCTCCGCAAGACTGACAATGATATGATTTTTGTGCCTTCGCCATAATAGAATCACACTAGCAGCATAAAACGAACAGAACAAGAACAAATATTTTTTCCTGCACCATTCCGACGAAAGCTGTAATCTAGAAACCATAGAGACTGGATCCCTGCTTTCGCAGAGATGACGTCAGTTGTAGCGGGTTAAACGCCTTCGCGTTTCAGACTCCATTTAATTGTCGCCTCGCTGGCCTCAAATTGGCCGTAAATAACCAATTGTTTGGTTTTACGTATTTCGTTGCCCTGCCCAATATAAAGGCTATCCTCCAGCGCTAAAACGCCGCAATCATGGCGAAAGCGCCAGCCAATGCCACCCGGCAGCCTTAGCAAAGCCTCTTGCCCCTCACGTATTAGAGAGACAAGCACCTTGGGGTGAATATGAAAGCGCAGCGCAATGTCGACCGATTGGTCTAGGCTTTGTGCGCGCGCAAAGCTATCCTGTCCGCGCAGATCAAAGCCCTTCTTATCAAGATATAGCGCTCGCGCATGGTTTATGCCGTTCATTCCGACATAGCCATCATGGCTGGCTTCGAGCAAAACACCGTCTTTATAGGCTTGGCGCAGGGTTTTTGGCGTATTGGCAACGCGCCCTAAATGGCCATCGCCGGTAATTTCAAACGCATTACGATCATCAAGAATGGCCGTACTGTGCGCCGCCGTAGCGCGCAAGCTTTCGCGCATCTCACTATGCGCGGGATGCGTGCCGCAATTCACAAAAATCCGGTCTTTGCCGTGACAAAACTCGAACGCCAAAGGCGCGGCGTGATGCGCTCCATCAAAAGGCTTTGCGGCAGACCGGCCGGTATCTAAAAGCAAAAGGCTGCGCCCTTGTACTACGCGCTCATAGCCGGCATCTTTGAGGCTCACAGGGGGTTTTATACGCGCGCCGCATTGCGCCAGAACTGCATCAATGCGGTCATAATTACCCTCTTGCCCGCCATTAAAAACGGCCAGCCCTTTATCATTATAGCGAAAAAACCGCAGCGCCGGCCCCGCGCGCTCAATCGCGCTTTGCAGCATATCGGGCACGTCATAGGCGGCGGATTTCAGCGCGCCGCGCATATCAAGCAAGATAGCGGTAAATGTCACCAAAGCTTGCGGATTACGGGATATATGCGCCCCGTCAGCCAAACTTTGCAATTTGATTTGCACCTCAATCTGCGCCAGCGCCTTTTCGGCCCAACCCTGGCCCGGCATCGCAAGACCGGCGGCCAATAAACCACGCAAGGCCTTAAGCGCCGCGATACCATTCACATGCCGCTCATCCATACGCGCCAGCGCCATCGCCTGCAGGTAAAAACTTTCAAAGAAATCATCCTGCGCATCATGACTGGCCTCGGCCATGAAGAAATCGTAATAAGCCGCCCACATGAATAGACGCACACCCATTATATCCGCTGCCCACGGATCATCTCCCGCCGGGTTTTCTGCGTAAACATGTTTACCTGCAATTGGTTTTCTCAAAGCGGGCTTGGGGTGATGGGCGATCCAATCAGCGATAACGTGCCGCCCCGCCTGTATTGCCTTGGGTGCATAGCTAGAACATAAATCGCGCAAGACCACATGGTCTAATTGACAAGAATTCAGCCAATTTTGGCCTTTTAATTTATTGTTATGATTAAATAATTCTAAATTCTCGGCTTCATTATAATCACTACCATATAAGGCATGAATAAGCTCTTTTCCGGTCGTTGCATTGCCCGTCCAAATATCAATCGGCTTGACAATAAAACGATCGGGGATATTTTCGCGCGCGGGTACAGACCCCATAAGGCCGCGCCCCAAAAACCTATGGCTTTGGGGGGCACAAGAGCCAGCCTTGATTAACTTCCCTAACATCACTTCAATCACAAATCCGACCAGAAACGGTCAAAAGACATAGTTACGCGTCAAACCCTTGTCCGCGCCCTAGGCTCTAAGAGACTTAATATTCTTTGCATATTTATCCGGCCCGTCTTTGAAGACGGCCGTACCGGCCACCAAAACATTCGCGCCGGCGGCAATACATTGTTTGGCGGTCTCGGGGTTAACGCCGCCATCAATTTCCAAATCAATATCTCTTCCTGTGGCCGTAATCATCGCGCGGGCCTTTTTGATTTTATCCAGCACCGGAATAAAGCTCTGCCCACCAAAACCGGGATTCACCGTCATAATCAGGATTAAATCCACCATATCCATCACGTGAGCAATGCTCTCGATCGGCGTGGCGGGGTTCAGCGATACGCCGCATTTCACGCCGTGGCTTTTGATATTTTGTAATGTGCGGTGCAGATGCGGGCCGGCCTCGACATGGGCGGTGATAATATCCGCGCCTGCATCGACAAAATCCGCAATCAGCGGGTCAACCGGCGCAATCATCAAATGCACATCGAAAATCTTCTTGGAATGGGGGCGCAAACATTTCACCACCGGCGCGCCAAAGGTCAAATTCGGCACGAAATGCCCGTCCATCACATCAATATGAATGTAATCGGCGCCCGCCTTGTCTATGGCGCGCACTTCTTCGCCCAATATTGAAAAATCAGCGGAAAGAATTGATGGGGCAATTTTGATTTCGTTGGCAGGCATAGTTATCTCTTTAATAAACCATAATGCTTATTTTTATCATGGTAGGCACATAAAGCCCAGTGCATTTTCATTTACAATCTTGCCAGCCACTCATCAAAATCTATGCAGTCTTGCCGATACGGCTAATAAAAAACCCGTCCATCCCGCCCGAGGCCGCGCGGTGATAAGGCAAAATCCGCACATCGCCATCCTCGGTGAGTAGCTCGTTCATACCGCCCACCTCATCGGCGGTTACGGCGATTTTGTGCGCGTTGCTCTGACGCTGCAAAAACGTAGAAATCTGATGCTCGCCCTCGGTTTTTTGCAGCGAGCATGTGCAGTAAACCAGCACGCCGCCCGGGCTCAGTAAAGAAAAAGCATGATCCAGCAGCCGCGCCTGCAAATCCGCCAGCCTTGCAATATCGCCCTCGCGCTTCAAATGCAGCACATCGGGGTGGCGGCGGATCGTCCCCGTCGCGCTGCACGGCGCATCAAGAAGTATAAAATCAAATCCCTCTTTAGGGCGCCACGCAGCGGCATCGGATACGATAACCTCAACGCGATCCTCAAAGCCCAGCCTGTGCATATTTTCTTTTAAACGCTCCAACCTTTTGACCGATCGGTCTAATGCAATCACATTCGCGCCGCGCGCCGCCAATTGCGCGGTTTTCCCGCCTGGCGCTGCGCATAAATCGGCAACTTTGCGCCCGCTAATATCCCCCAAAAGCTGCGCCGGAATCGCGGCGGCGGCATCTTGCACCCACCACGCGCCATCTTCAAAGCCGTCCATGCCCGCGACATTGCCCGCCCCGTCAATAATCCGCAGCGAGCCGGTCGGGAAATTTATCGCCTGAAAATGGCTAGACCAATAATTGCGCGTGGTCTCGTCTTTAAGGGTTAAATCCAGCGGCGCTTCGGCCAGATTGGCCTGCATAATTTCTGCCGCGCCCCGCAGCCCGTAATCTTCCACCCATAATTTCACCAGCCATTCCGGCGTGTTAAGCCGCCCCGCATCTTGCTTTTCCGCCAGTACCTTGCCCGTGCGCGCCACATTACGCAGCACCGCATTCACAAACCCTTTTTGCCGCGCGCAGCCTTTTTCCTCGGCCAGCCGCACCGACGTATCAACGGCGGCGTGATCGGGTACATTCATGAAAATGAGTTGGGTCACGCCAAGGCGCAAAATATGATCCAGCACCGGCGGGCGAGAGGCTCCGCTGCGCTCTTCACAGGCGGTGATAATATGGTCGATCTGGCCAAGGCGGCGCAAAGTTGTTGTCGCCAGCATCCTTGTAAAGCCGCGGTCACGCGCGGAGAGGGCAGGCAGATTTTCACTATCCTCAAGCGCTTGATCCAGCGCATTTTTACGATCTAAAACCGAGGAGATAATTTCCAGCGCCGCAATGCGCGCCCGCAAGGAGCCATAGGCCTCGCCCGCCTCTTGCGGCTTAGCGCTCGTTTCTGCAGTGGGCTGCCCACTAGTCATGGTCTTTCACAATTTCTTTTTCCAGATCATGTGCGTAATCAATGATGGCCTCATATATGGCGCGCATAAAATAAGGCGCCAAGCCATTTTCGGGCGCACGATCAGCCGCGCGGTCAATCACCGCTTGGGCGCGAATAGGCTGGATTGTGGGAATGCCGTGCTTGGATTTTAAAATTCCGACTTTATGCACGACCTCAAAACGCTTACCCATAAGCTCGACCAACTCGCGGTCAAATTTATCCAAAGCGTCGCGGTAACCCTCAAGCTCGGCGCGCGCAACTTCGGGGATATTATCGGGCGGCAAATGCGCAAATTTATTATTCTTATCAGTCACGTTTCCCTTGGGCCTTTCTTTTAACGGCGTTTCGCATTACATCATAGATATGAGTGAGAAAAAACCAAGCAAAGACATCGCAAAAGCTCCGAAAAAAGATACGGCGCGTAAAGATGGCGGCGAAACACCCGAAAAAGAGATTGGCGGTTACGAGGCTGAAGGGCTGCTAGAGCCAACGCGCTACGGCGATTGGGAAGTCAAAGGCCGCTGCTCGGATTTTTAGAAGCTTTATTTAAAAAACGAACAACGCCTGTGGCGTTGCTTCGTACTATTTCAAATCAATCATTAGCGGCACATGGTCGGATGGTTTTTCCCAATCCCGCGCCTCGCTTAAAATTTCATGGCCGGCCAAATATTTTTGCAGCGCAGGAGTCACCCAGATATGGTCCAGCCGCCGCCC
>Ga0136600_1000257_pt1 | contig 29372 bp, 44 predicted proteins | sample AntRauMFilla2698_FD_104634 | JGI IMG/M metagenome (GOLD analysis project Ga0136600, IMG submission 104634) | Saline lake microbial communities from Rauer Islands, Antarctica - Metagenome Filla 2 #698 | ecosystem: Environmental > Aquatic > Non-marine Saline and Alkaline > Saline | place...
ATAGCCTCCGTATTTTGTTGCTTATTTTCTTCGCACATAATTTATACTATTTTTAAAGTTTATCACCCGTAGCAAAAGGCTACGCATCATACACTAATTCGTTATGCTTCATTAGATTTAACACATATAAATAGTTCATTATAATGGTCTGCATAGTATCCGCAATGGCTTATGTGTGTTTCACAAGAAGAATGTCTTGTTAAGTCAATTATATTATTCAACACCTTTGCTATATGTTCAGCAGCCATTACTGCATCACCGTATTTTTCAAACTCGGTAATTGTTTTATCTTTTGTTTTATAAATTTCAGTTGTTAAAATATACATATTTCTAAATTTAATAACGAAGCATAACAATGTATAAAAAACATAGCTCCGTCAGTGGTTAATATTAAGTTTTCTATTTCAATTTTACTTTTGTAAGTTATTGTAGTTCAATGTTTCAAAACGCTACGGTTTCTTATACTCACCGTTAGGCTTCATTTGCCAACCCACGCCTATAAAAATCATCCTGTATTATAAATTCGGTTGTAAGTATATCTCCATTGCTTATTTGTATCTGTAGTTTATTACAATACTCCAATCTTATAAGTTTAATTATTTTACCTCCCTTCCTTCCAAGTCGGTCAGTCCATTTAGGTATGCTTTCACCTAATCTAAATCCGTAAATTTTCTTTGTTCGTGTCATTCTATCAACGGTTTATCCCACCACACAAAACGAAAGCCTAACAATATATAAAAATAATAGGCGGTTATGTGTTAGTAAGTTGTTTGTATTCGTTTAATTAACTCTGTTCTGTTTATGAAGTTCAGCGTTTAAAATCGCCTACTATTCTTATATTCAGCGTTAGGATTAATAAAAAGTGCTCATCTTTCCGAGATCGAACCTGTCTCGTTGCGGTAGTTAGGATCGAACCAACTTACAACCATTACCGCATTTTTAGCGTTAATGCTACATATTATCTAATTCAACTTTAACTTTTCTCCACCATTTTGCTTGATGTTTATATTCCATATCTATATTAAACTTATCCATAAACTCTAATACCTCATCTACGGCAATATGTGAATTTTTAATAGCGACTAATGAACATAGAATTTCATTGCCACAATCGGTATCTTCACCCATAAATATCATTCTATACTTATTTACTAATTCTTCTGCTTTTTCTTTTGCATTTATTTTTACCTATTTTATACGTTAATTAACTATCAATATTGTCTATCAATATTGTCTATTGTTTCTACATTATACCTAATAATGGCTACTGATCTTAGCCTAAGCGTTATAACAACATAACATTAAGTGTTGTTGGCTCTAATATCTCCAGTTAACTCCATCATAGCCATAAAGCATTCTTCTAAATGTGTGTACACCTTCCCTAATTCAAATCCATAAACAACTTCATCTTGCTCTTCACTGCATAATCTTTGTATTGTTTCAGAATTAAGTCTAAACATTCTTTGGTAATGTTCTATGGTTTCTAACTGTTCTGCTGTAATGTTAATTTTATCTTTGCTCATCTTTATCCGATTTACGTTTCCTATAAATTATATACTTTATAGGCAACTATGTTTATATTTTAATCTTTAGTTCTCATTTCAAGGAATGTAGGTTAATTAAGTTTTGTACCCCGTATAATGTATACAAAACCTTAAACTAAACATTACTTGTAATTATTACTAAAAAAAATCCACCAACTTATTCATAATCTTTGGCTTAAATGATAATTTTCTAAACCACTAGTCTTTATCATTTGGGTACACAAACTCTAATATTTGCTTTGCTTCACCCTCTGTCAATTCTTTAATATTTTTTGCCGTAACTTTTTTCTGTTTGTAATAAGGAAGTAGTTTATTGTGGGCCTGCCTGGATTCGAACCAGGAACCGTCGATTTATGAGACCGAAGCTCTACCATTAAGCTACAAGCCCTTATGTGATAGTCATTTGTGGTCGCTATCACTTCTTTAATTTTTCTACATACTTATAGTTCACCACCATTATTTGTACCGCAGGCCGGACTCGAACCGGCACGGTGCTTAAAACACCATTGGATTTTAAGTCCAACGCGTCTACCAATTCCGCCACTGCGGCCTTTAGTACGCCAGGTAGGATTCGAACCTACGACCTACGCTTTAGAAGAGCGTTGCTCTGATCCGCTGAGCTACTGGCGCATATTAATTGGAGGAGGACAAGGGACTCGAACCCTCGTGCCACTTTCGTGACAGCCACCTTAGCAGGGTGGTGCAGCAAACCATCATCTACCTATCCTCCTTGGGGGGAGCAGGGGGACTCGAACCCTCTACCTACTAGGGCCACAACCTAGCGCTTGGACGACTTCAGCTTTACTCCCGGTTAATTTTAAATTTTATCATTATGTACAAATAAATGACATCCGTACCCTAAAGCTTCTTGAATCATATTCCAAGAACCTTTTGAATAGCCGTTCCAGAAGACTATTACCATGTCTCCCTTTTCTGCCATCCTTTTATTTCTAATAGGGCCGGCAGCCTTTTTATAAGAATCCCAATCAGCTGGAAACTCTTCAATATTCTTATACCCATTTTTCTCAGCATACTCGACCGCTAACGCATCAACTCCTTCAGGGCGAGCTCCGTGTATGATTGTGACATTATCCTTCGGGAGATGGCCTATGAGGGAGTTACACGTGACTTCTAAAGTCTCATAGTCTTTAAACTTTCCACTTCCTGCTATAACTACATTTATCATGTGTATTAATTTAGGTTAATTAAAATTAAAAGTCCGGGAAGTCGGATTCGAACCGACGTAAATTCCTGCTCCCAAAGCAGGCGAGATAAACCTGACTCCTCTATTCCCGGATATAGTACCGCAGGAGGGACTCGAACCCCCACGCCCTTACAGGCACCTGGACCTAAACCAGGCGTGTCTGCCGTTCCACCACTGCGGCTTGTACTAATATTTCAGTAAGTCAATGAACTTCTTGTTGCGGAAGTAGGACTCGAACCTACACTATTTCAATATTTTCATTCAATGCTCCAAAGGCATCAGACCTGCCATTAGTCTATTCCGCAATTTTATTATCGTAAAACTTTAACCTCCTTCATAAAAAAAGCCCCACTTGTTTTAAGAAGCGGGGCTTTGTAGTTTATCACCTAAACAATTATCTACACGTACCTCGCCTACTAACCCTTATCGGGAGTAATTGTATTGATCGCGAAGTTTGATGTAGATTTACCATGAACATATCTGATAATACGAATTATTTAAGACAGTGTCAAATTAATTATATCTTTCTCTGAATTTTTCAAAAACTTCTTTTTCTTTAACCATTTCATCAAATGTATCATATTTAATAAAAAAGTTCTGGATTAAAGCGTGTTTATAAGTTTTATGTAATCCTAGTAACTGGGCCAATCTGTTTTCTTGTCCTACAGTCAGTTTTATATCATATAAATACTCGGCCATGGCTTTAAAGTGTGTAAATTGGCCTTCCTTAAACTCAAGCTGAGTATCTACTCGACCTGGACGCATTAAAGCCTCATCTATATTATCTATGTGGTTAGTAGTCATAAAGATCATGCAATCTTCTTTTGAGACTACTCCGTCTAAAGCGTTAATAAACACATCAAATGAAACGTTTCCTTCTTTCTTTTCTCTTTGATTAAAAAGAACGTCCACTTCTTCAATAACTATAAAAGATCCTTCCTCTATATCATTTATAGTACTAATAAAATCATTATTATCCATAGTACGATTCATAGAGAAAAAGTAAATATCTTTCCTGTATCTAGTGGCTAAGGCTTTTATTAGGGTAGTTTTGCCGGTGCCACTTATTCCATGGAAAAGAAAGTTTCTTTTATAAGGAATTCCTTTGCTTTTAAGCTTTTCCTTCTTTTTAAGAAAGTCATCTATATCCTTTATTATATAGTCCTTATCCTCTTGATCGATAAAAACTCCTTCCAGATCCTTATCAAGGTCTTCGGACACTTTTTCCCAACCGCCCCAAGAATTTGCACTGAAAACTCGTAAGCCTTTTACTAAGTTTGTATTGTAATGGTAAGTAATAACTTCTTCAAAAAAATCTCTTAAATCATCTCTGCCTTTCTTATCTATCTGAAACTCGATAATCTCTTCTCCTAGAATTTTTTTATTACTTTCCCGATCTGCGCTAAATTTGCTAACAGTAAAAACACTTCCTTTATAGCTAAAAGTGTTTACATAGTCTTGTGGAATAAAAGCCCTATCTACTTCTGAATATAAAGATTTTACCCGTGTGTCTATTTCTTTTACTGAATAATCGTTTGTGGTTGATTCCTCAGCTGATCCCCTACGGTCTCCAAAGAGCTTTGTTAAAGAGTACCCTATATCTCTTTCAAGGTCATCATCTTTATAACCTATCCTGCCGTAGTCTATTTCAATATTATCTTCTTTTTTTACTAAAAAGGAAGTTTGCGACGCCAAGTAGCTCAGAGTTGGGGCGTAAAGAGAATTTTTCTTACTGTTTAACGTAATACTTATCTGGTTTGTTTCTTTATTATCTTCTTTTAATTTCTTTAATTGCTTATAAGTCCCATACAAGTATAAAGGTATGGTCCTTTTGTTAAAAAATGCTTTAAATAATTTATTGTTACTCAGTTTGGAAATAGACCTATAGTCAAACGTATTTATAAATTGCTTCACTAAATCATCTATATACTCTACACTAGATAACCCTTTTTTTTCTTTATAAATGCTCATAGTCTTTTATATTATTTTATCTATTACTCCTAGTTTCTTAGCTTGAGCAGGGGTTAAAAACCAGTCATCGCCATTACTGCCCATTTTTTGGAGCAAAGAGTCATCTATTTTAGTTTTAGCTTTGACCAATGAATTCATTCTTTTCATTAAACTCTCAAATCTTTTGGTTGTGCTTATGTGGTCTCTTAAATTTCCTATTCTTCTGTAACTTAACAAATGATACATCAATTCTGTATCTTTATAAGCCATGCGTAAATCACATTGCGTTAAAATCACGAAAGCCATTGAACATGCCATACCAGTAACTATTCCGTGTATGGGAGCTTTGCTTTGTTTGAAGTGATTTATTAAAGAAAATCCTTTATAAATAAACCCTCCCGGAGAATCTATATAAAGCTTAATAGGGTCGGGATTGGTGTTGCCTGTCATAGAGTCAAACTCGTTTATACTGTGCAGGCCATAGATAATCTTAGAAATGCTTTTTTCATTTACCGCTTCGGTAAGAAATAACTTTCTTATTACATGTGGGTGGGTCTTGTTCATAGTCTTTATAAGTGTAAGGTTTTAATTTAGATAAGAGGCGACAGGCGGATTCGAACCGCCGTAAAAGGTTTTGCAGACCTCTGCCTAGCCACTCGGCCATGTCGCCTTAAGTATCCCATCCCGGACTTGAACCGAGATTACCAACGTGAAAGGCTGGCGTCCTGACCAATTAGACGAATGGGACAAGTAAAAGAGCCTACGGTCAGATTCGAACTGACGAGGGATAAAATCCACTGGTTTACAAAACCAGAGCTATCGGCCACTAAGCGACGTAGGCTTAAAAAAGGACAGGAGTTTTAATCCTGCCCGGTTTGATAAAATATTCAATATAAAACTGATAATCAAATTTTTATTCGTAATCTCTTACTGCAATCATAACAGGCATACGATACCGCCCGTCAGGGGTTTTATTTTGGTATCTAAAAGTCGCTTTTTTCCCTTTATACTCCCCAAGGTTTTCCCACATGTGAGTGTAAAGTTCTTCTCCACCTCGCATTGAAGCTTCAAACTCCATTCCATTTTCATCTTTTAAAGTAACTTTTCCAGCCATACTACTTCTATTGCCAAGGCCTTCCTCGAATTTAATTATAGTAGCTTCAGCGTCTTTGAAATCTTTTACTTTTAACAGATAAGAGCTGCGGCCCATTTTATAAGGACTGTCATAGCCTTTAACCATTACTCCTTCATAACCTTTTTCTAAGTAATAAGCGTTTTTGTTATCCACAAGGTCTTGAGTTAAAGAAGGGTAAGTATGTTGATCTACAAACTTAAATAAATGCTGGTATTTCTCATCTTTAATGAAAAAGTTTGTCTTAAGGTCTGTATACCTCATCCAAGCCGTATTTTTAAGATCCTTTTTGGAGTGTAATATAGGCTGCTCAAAAATATGGAATTCTAGCTTGGCCCAAATACCTTTCCAGTGTTTATCCGTGAAATTTTTCTCTCTACGAACTAAAGAAATAATTTGATTGAAGTCTTCTTTATAAAGGTGGTTGTAAAGCTCCCCATCTAAAATAGCGTTTGGAAACTTTTCAAAATAAGGCTCCAAAGCTTCTTCTATGTATTTAGTTGAAACAAACTTCTTGTGTGATCGACTATAAGCTCCATCCTTTTTGATATAACATCTTACGCCATCAAGCTTTGGGCTTATCATGGCTGGATTGTCGAGCAATTTGCTTTTCTGCTTGTCCCAGGTCTTTGCCAGTAGCGGTGAAAATTGAAAAGCTAGAGCTTCCTGCTTAGTTAAAAAATAATCTTTATCTAGTTTCTTCTGCCACTTAGCTTTGGCCTCTTTCTGAGCTTGTTCTTCCGGCGTAGTTTCATTTGCTTTGCCTACATTTTTAGGCTTGGCCACAGTAGGCTTTCCTTCGCGGATTTTGCCTCCCTCCTGACCGCTTAAGGAATAGTAAGAGTCACCTTCTACTCTTATAGACCATAATTGGATCTTGCCAGTACTTGTTTCTTTAAATAGTGTTGGTAATAATTTTTTTGACATAATTAATAAATTAAATTTTGATTAAAATTAAAAAAGCTGCCCTCGTTTACACAAGAGTAGCTTTAAGTGTTAAGGGCGAAATATTACCTTTTAAAGGTCATTCAAGCTTTTTTAATTAAAGGTTAAGTGTTATTATTCCTATACCAAGTATTCTTTACTAGTAAAAATATTTATCTTAAAAAGATCCAGATCTAGAAGGATTACTTCTTTATTCGAGCTGGCTATTAAGGTATCTATATAATACGTATTTCTCTTAGAGTCAAAATCTATTGCTCCTTGAGCAGTATGGCCTACTATTTGTATTAGATTAGGAAACCCTCCTTGAGTTTCTCCACTTCTTAGCCAAGTTATCCCTCCTACAGGTTGCCTTCCCCCGCTAAGCTTTCCAGGCATTAAAAGAGGCATAGGAGTATTAAAAGCTTGTGCTCTGTCTTTAAAAGATTCTTCTAAAAACTCTATTGGGTCTTTTCTTACAGGTACCATTTCAGGGGCCAGGCCTGCGTGAGTAAGAAGAATTTTCTTGTCTTCCTCCCACTTTAAGTCAATGAAAGGCGTAAACCTGGGATGGTTTAGTAACTCTTTATAAGCTTCTTTAAAATATTTTTCTTTACTACGAGTATAACCCGAACAAGCAAAAAGAGGGCTATTGATATAGCTAAGGTCATGGTTGCCCCATAAACACCAGGCCCTCCCTGCTTTTAATTGATCTATAACTAGCAACAGAGTTTTTAATTGATCTCTTTTCGAGTATTCAAAAGAGTCTGTTAAGTCCCCGTAATATACTATGCTATACCCTTTACGTCTTGCCCAATAAGTTAATTTAACGGCTAAGTCAAAATTGCCGTGTAGGTCTCCTACTAGAAGTATTTTTCTTTTAAACTTTTCCATTCTTTTTCAAAGTTTTTACTTAATTTAGATTGGTTACTTAGCACACAGAAAAGGCATAGCGTTTGTACTGCAACTAGAAAAGCTAGGGCCCCAGACCCTAAAGTGCCTGTAAATAATATAAAGATAAAAGGCGTTAAAAAAACACCAAGAACTATAAAAAAGTCTGTACGAGGCTTTGTGCTGTCAGTGAATTTTTTAAAGAATTTTTTTACTGCTATTACTACTTCTTTCATGAGCTTCTTTTATTTTGATTAAATTTATAGTTAAAAGTATTGGCCAGAAAAGTCCTCCGGCTACTAATACCCCTGACCAGTGTTCAGGATTCTTTCCTTTGTAATTTAAAGATCCAGCCCAGATAATGTAAATAGCTGAGCAAATAAAATATACACTTAAATACGCCATTAAACGGACTCCTTTATTTTAAATTTTAAAGTATCTATATCAGCCCTATCTAGGATTCTAGAAAAGTTTTTATTATTAGGGCCTTCTACTGTCATTCTTATATCACTTACTTGTACGCTAAACCCGTGGCCAGGTACTTTCTGCTCGTAAGTGCTTACTTCTAGAAAAGCTTCAAACTTTTTACCTTGTGGAGACTCTACTTCGTAATTACCTTCTTCTAAAGGCTCTCCGTTTAGTAAGTAAGTTCTTTCCCAGCCTTTCTTTCTTTCTAACTTAACCATAATTTATCTCCAGCTTTGCCAGTTTGAGTTCATTTCGTTTCCTATTACTTCTATACTTGTGACTTCGTAAGGGTCGTATTCTGTGCCCCCACTGTCGTAAATAGCCCATTTAGCTAATGGCTCATTCCAAAAAATAACACCAATTACTTGGGTAGGCACTTCAAACCCTGTAGCGGTGGTGAAGCTTAAGACGTCTCTGTGATAAATATCCCACCCGTTTATATCCTTTTTTATTCCATAGCACGGGATATAATTAAAATCCCCAAAAGGGTAAATATACTTTTTATCGCCTTTTTGGATTACTATATCTTTGCTTTGGAACCTTATCTGCAGAATAGGCTTAACATCTCCTGTTTCTTTAATTTTTACTTTTGTTTTTTCTATAACCATTACTTATGATGATCTATCGGTTTAAAATCTTTTGTGGCCATTCTTCTTTTTATTTCTTCGTACTCCCACGGATAATAATTATTTAGCATTATACCCACATCAAATGATAAAGAATTTGGATCATCTGGCAGGGAGCCGTGTGAGTGTCCATATAAGTGCCAGGCTCCGTGATGGGACTTGTTCCACACTCTCATTGCGTAGTGACAAAGGACTATGTCTTGCCACTTTCTTATGCTATCGGGGTCCTCCTTTTTTACAGTAAGTAAATCTAGGGGATTGAAAAATCCCCTGTTCTGCATTATAGTTTTATCATGGTTTCCAAACACGTAAAACTTTTTGCCATTCAACCGCATCCAATCTTTTTTAGCTTTCTCAGGGTCTCTACCAAAAGTAAAGTCTCCTAGATAAATAAAATAGTCATCTGGTCCTACTGTTTCGTTATGCTTTCTAAAGATTTCTTCGTTCATAGTGCGAACGTCTTTAAAAGGCCTTTCATCATACTTAATTATGTTATGATGATTTAAGTGGTAATCGCTGCTTATAAATAGCTTCTCACCTTTGTTTATTTTAAGGGTTTTTAGGCTCATAGAATCCTTCTATCTTTAAAATACTTGCGTTTGTTTTAATTAAACTTTCTTTAGAGTTAACTAAATTAGTAATTTTTATTTTAAGAGTATCTCCTCTCATATCATAAGAAATATCTTTGATAAGGCCTGGGAAAACTTCCCCGCTGTAATTATAAGCTACTTTATCTCCTATAAACACTTTATTGCCTATCGCGTCCTTATGGTACTTTGCTATATTATTAAGCATCCTGATTAATCTCTTTTTTGATTTTGGTCATAATAATCTTTTTTGTTAAAGTAATTATTTGCTCTTTAAGCTCTTCATCGCTTGAAGGTAATTTAAAGATTCCTAAAGGAACGCTTGCTCCTCCAATGCCTCTTTTTCCTCCTGCGTGCTCTCCTCCGAAAATCTTCTTTACAAAAGAATCCACTTCTAAAGAAACTTTAGAGCTTCTTACACTAGCTTCTAACCGGTCTCCTACTATAGCCATTATAATAGTAGTATCTACTCCTTCTTTTCTTTGCATACGGTCTGCTAAGTGAGCCAGAACATCTCTTTTCTGCTTACTTAAAGATCCTAGAAACGTAGTTAGCGTTCCTGATTCTTCTAAAGTATTTTCTTCGCTAGCTACAGCTCCTTCATACTCAAACATGTAAGCAGGTATAGGGTAAGTCTTAACGTCTTGAATAGTTTGCGTATCAGCTCTTTCTCTGTAATAAGAAAAAGCTTGAAAATCCAGATCCACTACTGTGTCAGTAAGTAGATTGTTTGTATCTGTTATAATACCAAATAGTAAAGCGGTAGCTTCAGTGTAATCCTCTGCCTCTAAGCCTAACCCCTCGCTTTGGATTAACTCAAAGATTAAAGAGGAGCAAGCTCCTACTTGTTTATTTAAGCAGAACAAATCCTTAGACTCTTCTATTTTAACCCTGTGGTGGTCTATTATTACATTAGGATTAACCTGGGCTTCCTTAATTACAGCTGGAGTTCCGTCTACTGTACACACTATGTCGTAAAGACTTTCATCATATTCTTCAGGCCCTTTAAAAGCCAAACTAAGGACATTTACTAAAGACTTATTTTCGGGGTGGCTTATAGGCCCGCCATGAAAGATTTCACATTTTACGCCAGTTAGCTTTTTGATTATCCAGGCTAAGCCTAAAGCGCTACCTATAGCATCAGGATCTGGAGCGTCATGCATCCAGATAGCTGTAGTTAGATTAGTTAAATCCGGGAATTTTGATTTCAAAAAGCTTGTGAGAGGGCCGGGGGGTTGTTTCAAGTTTTTCTGCAATTTCTTCTAAGTTAATGTCGGTGTTATAGTAAATTTTATCGTCGTAAACCCATCTTCTTTTTACGTCTACTTCGTGCTCAGTAAGCTCTAGAGCGTATAAAAACCCTGAGAGCCAGTGCTCTATATTAGTGAACCATGTACCTCTATGTATAAGAGTATCTTGGACTATTATGAGCCAATCTTCAGCATTTGTTTTGTAAGACTCCGCGTCTAGAATAACTACAAAAACTTCTATTTTTTCCATTAAACTTCTTTTACTTTTAAAGGATCAAGATCATTAAATTCTTCTACGTTACGCTCTACTTTAATAGGTTTATTTTTGTAAATAAAAGTATATCTAATAAATCTTTGATAGTGAGCTCTTTTAGGATCTAATCTTACATAATAATCAAAGATTATTGGAGTTCCTTTTGGAAAAGTTATCGAAGATTCTGTATATTCCCAATCCTCCCCTTCATTAACTTTTTTAACTTTTTTGGTAGATTCTTTTTCTATAAAAGCTTTATGAGGTCTAATAGCTAATACAGGAGCAGTATGGGGCTCTTCTAGCACATACTTCTTTTTTGGTTCTGGTAAAAATACTTGCATGGTTTGGTTATTTAGTTGTGATATCCTAGTCCCGATACCTGGGTTTGAACCAGGGTCCTATTCGTTATGAGCGAATCGTCCTTGACCACTAGACCATATCGGGTTTAAGATCTAAGATATAGTTTTTTAAGGTTAATAACAAGTTCTTATCTTTTATCCAGTTTTTTCACTTCCGCTTGAAAAAAGGAACTGCCGTTCAACAGTGAAGCTAAGCTTGAATTTTCTCGTAGTTTGCCTACAGTCTTGAATTGAACTCCTTTAAATCTAGGAGCTATGTAATCTATTTTCAGCTCGTCCATAGAATTATAAGCTGTTTTGTAAACTGCTACGTGAATTAAGTCTCCTTTCTTAAGCTTTAAGAAAAGGTTCCCATCCTCTTTAAAAGCTAAGGACTTGCCTTGTAAGAGCCTTACTAAGCCCCAATCGTGAGTTTTTACATAGCAATCTTCTTGTAGCTCATATACATCATCTGCTGTTACAAAAATATCTTCTACTTTCATTTTGGAGTGTCCTCGGTATTTTGTTTTGTTAAGTGATTTAAAATGGCACCACCTGAAGGATTTGAACCCTCGACGCCTGGTTTTGGAGACCAGCGCTCTGACCGGACTGAGCTAAGGTGGTATTAATTTACGTTAGGGGAATACCCATGCAATAAATAAAATTGTTAAAGCTCCTAGAAGCTTATTCCTCCAGAACTTGATGTGTCTGACATTTTAAACTCCTTTCTTTTTAACTAAATGGTTAAATTTTACTACTCTAGGTGATTCATCGGCGTCTGAATTTATTCTGCCTGATAAGGAAGATGCCCTTTCTCCGCCTTTTATCATTACTCTAGCTTTGATTGTGTCTGCCATTACAATATCTTTATACCCTTTAAGATGGTGCTTTGCATACCAGTTTACAGGTTCTTGCTTTTTAACCGCCGTCAAGAAAGTACATTCTGTTAACCAGGCACTTCCTGAGGAAGAACAAGCTTTCCAACAAGCATCTCCTTTCTGCAATTCATTTCCTTCTACATCTACTGCTTTAAATTTCATATGTTTTTTACTGAATTAAAGTTGAAAATTGGCGACTCAGACGGGATTCGAACCCGTGATCTCCGACGTGACAGGCCGGCGCTTTAAGCCACTAAGCTACAGAGCCCTTAAAGTGAGTGTGGTAGGAATCGAACCTACAGACCGCTAGGTCACGGGGTTACAGCCCGCTGAAGCGCACCACCTGCTCAACACACCCAAGTACCCATACTTTGCAGTATGGGGTGTTATTTAAATCATTATTATGTACTTATGATCCGAAGTATCAATTTCTACTGAACCTATTTTTCATAGATAGAATTCTTAATATCTTTTTCTATCGAGTTTAAGCTTTGAACCGACGGCTTCTTCCTTGTAAGGGAAGCACTCTTGGCCGCTGAGTTAAGGGTCCATTGGTGCGAGATAGGGGATTCGAACCCCTGTACCCAGGGTGGAAGCCTAGTATGCTAAACCACTACATCAATCTCGCTTTGCTCCCCAGGCAAGACTCGAACTTGCGACGTCCTACTTAACAGGCAGGCGCTCTGCCACTGAGCTACTGAGGAATTTTAAGGTTTTCAATACGTCAAATAACTGAATAAAAAAAGCCGGGGAGTTTCCACTCACCGGCTCTTGAAAAATCATCTTACAGATTCTTAATACAAGTCCGGTGGATAGCCCACATCATTCCCATACGCCCAATCGGCGTTATAGTTGATACCGTCAGCAATAATATCGCTTGCGATAGGGTCGTACTGTATTACATCTTTGTTTGTTCTTATCATGTTTTAAACTACCTCTTTTTTATTTTAAAGTCAAATTATTTTTTTAAAAATGTGAAAATTCTTTTGATTTAAGTTCTTTCACTTTATCTCTGAAGCCTTGATCCACGGGAATCATAACTTCGTTTAATTGTCCCATGAAGTAATAAAGAGCGTTTGTGATTAAAGTCTCCGGAGAATAATATTTCTCCAACTTTATATTAAAAAGACCGTATGATCTTCTTAAATGCCCTGCAAGCATTATAAAAGTAGGGCACGTAGCTATAGTTTTTCTTAGATCATCATTATAAGCATCAGTAAACCCCTTAAAGGACCAATTAGGTTCCGTGCGCCAGTCGTGTTCATAAATACCTGGCAAAAACCTTCCTGTAGCTAAAACTATCTCAAGAACTTTTTGGGTTTCTTTATGCTTCTTCATAAAATGACTATGATAATCATATCCTTTAACGTCTCTTTCGTCATAGAAGTCTTCTTTTTCTTCTTTAGTTAAAGCGTCGTAAGCTTCAGGATATAAAAGTTCGTAGATATCTTCTGCTACATTACTATTACCGTAAGGCTTTTTAGGGTTTATACTTGGTGCCCCTACTTCAATAGGATTCCACTCTACCGTAGCGTTTCTGAGTAGAGTTAAGTGTTCTTTTGTTACTATAAATCCTTTGTTCTCCATGTTTTAAAAACTAAATATTCGTTCTGTGTTAGCTGCGTAACTATATCTGTTATTTTAGGGTCTCCGTCTCCTTGGGAAACTTTTTCAGCGTTCCACCCGTGCCCTAATAAAGACCTGTCTATGTCACTTATATGGTTTAAAGTTCCTACATCTACTTCTTTGGCCATAAGAAGCTCCCAAAACGTCTGATAAGGCTCCTTAGTAGGAGAACTTAGCGAAGGCTTAGTACGACTCACGTAAGCTACTGGTATGCCTCCATAATAAGTATTTGAGCTGAAAGGGCAATGATAGATTATCTCATCTTTAAAGCCTTTCACCCAGCTGGTATTTAAGTTTACTAGTTTTGTTAAAAGGTCAAAGCTTGGAGTTAAGAGAGGGCTTAAATTAACTCCCCATTTAAACTCCTTGGCCCACTCTCTTGAATATAACGAATAAAAATAGTCGCCCAAGTAAGGTAAATACTCACTTGGATGGTCGCTTTTATTTATTTTTCTTCGTGCCATTAAAAGTCACCGTTAGCTACTTGAAAGGTTGTGAAGCCTAATTCATTTCTCCAAAGCTCTATCATTTGGTTTCTGTCGTCAAATACTACAAGAACGTTATAGTACTCTCTAATGTAATTCTCCCAGATCTCTCTTTTAACTACATCATCTTTTCTGTAATCATCTTCTTTTCTCATAAAAAGATGTTGGTGCTTTACATCATAGTGCTCTAACCATTCCTCGGTTTCATCTCTATACTTAGAAGACCTACCACTGACTAAAATAATATCTACATCAGTCTCCTCGCTAACTAAACTTAACAGCCGATAAAGAATAGTATTTAAGCTGTCGGTATCAAGTAAATCATCAGCCACGAAAGGATTGCGAGTTTGAGTACCATCTGGAAATTTAAAAAGAGAAAGAGTGCCATCAAGATCGCATATAATACAATCCTTCTTTTTCGAGTCATATGGCTCAACGGGCGGCGCCTGTGGTAAGCCTTTGCTTTTTCCATATAAATCTTTCCACTGCTTTTTAATGACATCTTGTCCTACGCTTTTAACTCTTTTTAAGTCTCTTTTTACCGCTTCATCGAATTCTACATGGAATTCTTCTACTTTTACTACTGTATTGCCTACCTCTGCAGCTATTTCTTTCATTCGCTCCTCATGCTTTGGGTGTAGATTAGTATCATCTACTATCACTACTCCGAAGCCTAAATTAAGAGCGTTTTTTACCGCGGCATCTCTGCATTGCAGTACCAGCTTTTCTCTATGCTTTCCCCAAGTAGAGTTACTTAACATTTCTCGGAAGTCATCTTTATTAACCCTTATAGTAGTATCAGGGTTTAAAGAAACTTGTTGCTTAGCCCAAGTGCTTTTTCCGCTAGCACTTACGCCTTTTGTTAAAATAATTTTCTTCATGTTTTATAAGTCTATTATTGAAAATTGTAATCTGAACCACAGTGAAATAAAAAGAAGGCTTTTACCTGTGACCCCATTCTTAGTTTTTGTTGTGCTGCAATTCATTAAGACCATGTGATGATCAAAATGAGCTCCTCCGTCTTTATAAAAAGACGTCCACCATCCATCAGGGCTAAAAGAAAAGCTTAGTCCTATAACTTTGCTTTTTCCAAGTCTTACCTCTCTGCTTTTTAAATTAAAGTGTTTCTTCATTTAGTTTAAATTAAAAAGGCCCTTTCGGGCCTTGTTTTGTTTTAATTATGAGCTCTTACTTTATCGACTATGTCTTGAAAGTAGTGCTTACCTTTTATCTCTCCATCCTCGAATAAAAGGGGCATAGAGTCAAATCTTCCACTTTTGGAAAATTTGTTGCTTTGTACGTATTCCCCATCAGCGTTCCAAGCCTTAGGATTTTTACGGACATCAACACTTTCCCCATTTACTTCACCGTAAGAGCATTTAAAAGCAAACTTAAGAGTGTCTCTGTTCCAGTTTTGAAGCAATCCTCCGCCTGATCCAAAAGCTATATTCTCAGTAGAGAACCCAAGAGCTTTGAAATTAGCTAGAATATCTCCTAGAGATTCAAAGTCGATACCGTCCCCTTGAATCATGCGAACATGAGGATCAAATACTTTAAACCCTTTTGAGTTTGTATGTCCTCCAAAAGTTTCCCAAATAGCTTGTGCCACTTTCTGTGTAGACATTACAGGGTCTCCGCTATCAGGACGAATAACTAATGTACCGTCACGGCTTAAAACTTTTTGCTTAAGTTTTTTACCCCAGTACTCTCTGATAGCTCTTTCTATATCAAAAGAGTCGCTTACGCAAGCTATAATACCCTTTGGAAAACGATCAAGCATATTTTCAAAAGCTTTGAGTTCAAAAGCTTCGCCCCAGGCAGTTATTGTGCTGTGCTCGCTAGCTGGAATAGTAATGCCAAATACTTTGTCTAAGTCATCGTCATACCAGTCTTGGATAAAAGCTAAAGCTGCAAACGTATCTGTTCCCATATAAGAAAGCAAGTGTGCACTTCCTCCTATAGCTGCTTGTTCTGGACAAGTCACCCCTCGTTGGCCAAAGTCGTGTAGCCTTGTATTTAGCAACATAGGCGCTTCACTATTTACACTTGTACCTGTTAAATATTTTTTCTGTAACTTTCTGCTACGCAAAGAGTTAGAAGCTACTGTAATTGGGTACCAAGAATTTACAAGAAGCGTTTCTAGAAAGTTTGTGAGCCAGAAAAACTCTGGGTCAGTATTTTCCACAGCCATGATAGGCTCTCTTTGTCCTACTAAGGATCCTTCTGGTTTTGCCCAAATCTTTATAGGCAGTAACCCCTTATGTTTTCTGTAAAGGCTCATCCATCCTTTTTCATTAAACATTTCAAAGCCAAAAGCGCTATTTACTAACTTTTTCATTCTTTGAATTCTTTCTATAGTTACTACTCGGCCAGTTAAATATCTTTTAATAAACTGGTAATACCCGTAGCACACTATTTCATCCATAGGTCCGCCTCGACTCTCCATATAAGAGTGGACAAGGGTGGTGTTTGGGGGATATATTGGGGCATGTGAATACTTATACCCGTCACTTAACATTGCTACTAATCTTGAATCTTTTAACATAATTACGCTACCTTTAAAATTTGATTTTGATTTACTTGTTCAGTTGTTTTGATTTCCAGATTATCCCCTATAATAAATTTTAATAAAGGGATAGAAGTTTTTTGGTCTACTAAGTAATGGTTTTCATACTCTTTGAAAGAGTCCGCTAAATAAGCGTATAAAAACCACCCTTCTTTTTGTAAGTCAAAAATATCTTTTTTAGGAAACCAGTGCCATATGTTTTCAAGTGAGTCTGTGGAGCTTAGCCACCCGCTCACATTTGGATCATAAGGCATAGGTAGGTCACTACTTTTACAAAAGTTATAAGTAGTATGTATTAAGCCTGTGTGTTGGCCTTCCCAATCATACCATAGACCTTGTTGAGTCTCAATATTAGCAACCCTGTAAAATACTTGGGTTTTTTCATTAATCATTTTAAATACCTCTCGGTTTATTACTTTGTAGACTCCCTCTCTGGGAATCTGGTTTAATTATAAATTACTAGTGATTTTTTGAATTATTTCGTAATGGTCTTCAAACATTTCTCCTGGTGAAGGTAAATCTTCAAAACAAAACCATTCTGCTTTTTTTGCATCATCCCCGCCTTGCACTTTTGGGAGAGTACCTTCGCCTAAATTATAAGTAAAGACGTGAGTAATCGTCCGGCCGCGTGCGCTACGATGTACGTAGTCAAAGGGCATAGGGTAAAGCTTTTGAAACTTCTTAAGTTCCTTTTTAGCCATTGCTATTTTTGTTTCTTCTTTTAACTCTTCAATAGCATGAAAAGCTAAAGTTTCTTCTGAATCTGCAAAACCCCCGGGCATAGCCCATAAGCCTTTGCCCGGATTCATTTTTCTTTCTACAAGAAGAATATGGCCACTTTTAATAACTATATTGTCAACTGTTACAAATATAGGAGGGAAGGGCGCTTTATCCCATTTCTTTTTGTACTTCTTATAATGCTTATGCTCGCCTTTAATTTTTTCAAATACTTCCAGGTCTTCATAGACCCCCATAAGTTCTTTAGTTGCAGGAGGTACTTTAGCAAAAAGCTCTTCTTTAGTTCTAGTTCTTTCAAACCAGCTTTTTCTCAAATCTGTTGCGGTATTCCCGTAACCAAAAGAAGGCACATGTTTATAAGACCAGTAAGGAAAAATATCTAAATACCTTTCTCTTGTTTTAGAAGAATTCCCAAAAAGAGTGGTGAATTCGTTTAATTCTGCTCCTCTTTTTTGAACTTCGTAAGCTACTTTTGCTCCCCAGTTCTGTTTATTGTAAAATAAATCTTTAATGGGATGAAGTAGAATAGCTTTTTTACCGTCCCCTAGTTTGGGTTCTGGGTCAGACCAAATATCAAGTCCGTTTTGAATCTCTTCGGGAAAAGTTCCTTTAAAAAGAACTTCTATAGTATGCGTTAAAAAAGGGTTGTAAGGAGTGCCAGATTTACCAGCAGATCCTAAAATAATATGAAGGGCATCTACTTCTTTAAAGCAAGTTTTTATAAGCTTTACATGAGCATTGGTTAAAGGCTGCCATCGGCCTATTAAAACTCCGTGTTTCATAAATAATCTCTTTATTTAAATATTGGATTTTCTCTCTGAAAATCGTGTATAGTTCAATATACAAAAATAATCCTTTATAAGCTAGTAAAGCTTATTGTATAAGCTAAATATCTCCTGTGGGTCGGATTCTTTGCTTACTTTAAGCCCTATTGAGTTAAAGCTTAATTCTATTTTTGTGTCCAGACGAGTAGCTAAATCTATAGCTTCACAAATGCTGTCCATTAAGTTGAAGTCTTCTTTGGCTCCTATTCTAATAGTCCTGTAAGGGCTTGTTTTAATGTGCTGATAAGAGTCTACTGCCATTATTTTATTTTTATCTTATGGTTATTAAAAGTGTCTGGTCCTATAAAAGGGTAAAGCCAAAGCCAATCTCCTTCTATAATACCTTTAAAAGTTACTTTCTCTTTAGCCCCAGGAGCTTTTGTAGTAAATTGAATTACGTTTTCCTGCGTCAGCTTTCTAATTATTTCCTCTTCTTCAAACTTTAAACTTATTTCTTTATCTTTCTTGACCCATTCCACTGTCATGACCAACCTTCTATTATTCTGTCTAAAATTTCTCTTGTAATGGACTGTTCTACTTCTGAGTAAATGTTCATCCAGTGTACGGCAAATAATTGACGCATAATAGGACTTTGTTTAACATCCTCAGGAGCTGGTTTTTTACCTATTTCTGTTATTTCTATTAAAAGTTCTCTCAGTTCTTCTTTAGTGAGGTTTTTTAAAATTTTACGTGATCTCATGGTTTTTACTTTTTAATTTAAAATTAAAATAGTGAAGAGCTATTGCCCTTCACTATTCTTATACCTTATTTTGAAGGTTATTAAGAAGCCTCTTCTAAGTCTTCTACGCCGGAATCTTTAATAATACCCTCAAGTATTTTAAAGGCCGTACTTTTATGCTTGTAAGCTCTGTCATTAATCCTGACACAAATTCCTTCCCTCATATGAGTAGGTGTAATAGTACTCTGCCCTTCCGCTAATCTATCAACAACTTCAACTAAGTCATCATCAAAATCTTGTGGACTAGGACTAAAAGCTGTTAGTTCATTAAGAGTTCCTTTCCATAATTCTGGTACGTGTTTAACTCCCATTAGCTCACATTTTTCCTTTACTAAATCCCAGGAATAATCTACGCTATGCCCCTCTTCATTAGTTAAAGTCATCCTGTATACATACACATCAAACTCCTCTGGGGCGCAGCCGTAAGTCCATTCTGTTTTTTCTCCGTAAAGTTTCACATACTCTTTACCTATCTCTTTATTATCTCCTCCTTTCATTATGGAAGCTCCAGTGGGCTCGAAGCCTACTATTTCATAATAAACAGTCTCTCCTTTTTGAAGATCATCTTCAAAAAGCTTACCCGCTTTTTCTCTTATAGTAGGGTCATGGTAAGGATTTGTCCCTCTTTTATTATTAGGTAGAAAATCTACTTTACGAGATCCATTTATTACCGCCCACTGTGGCGGCTTTTGGTAGCCTAGTTTTTCCATAAGCTTTGCAAAAAAGCTTTTCTTAGGATCTACTATTTGAACTTTTCCTGTTCTTCCGCTTGTTCCATGGACTTTTTCAGTAATCACCGCGTACTCATCAGCATCAAAGTTAGAAAGCTTTCTGGCAAAATGTGCGGTATCATAGTGCCTTTTAAACATAGGAGCTTTAAGCTTGTAAGAAGGCTTATTGGCGTTATTGTTTTTATTCGCTTTCTTTTTCGTCTGAGGATTTATATATTTGGCACAGAAAGGAATACCTCCCAGAGCGTCATATTCTTCTCCGTGATTAAGTCCGGATAAGTCTACTCCTAAATAACCAAGGCTTTCTATAGGTGTCCAATACCCATCGCTTATCTCTCCTCTGAATTTCTGGGTACGAACTCTTCTCTTCTCGCTGAAAAATCCGCTCTTATCTTTATCCTTATTCATTTCTGATTTTCTGAATAAGTTATTTTCTCTACAGAAATCTTCACTTAATTGCCCATCTGTTGGGAAATATACTCCTAGTTGGTCTTCATGATTATCTAACCCTACTACTACTTGTGACCCCCAGCAAGTAGCTAACTGTACCCTGTCTGCGTCTGGGTGAGGTCTTACATTTCTTAAATTAGTTATTAAAGCTTTGTATGTCATGGTTATTTGCTATGGTTTATAATTTTTATTAATGTTTTATTTTATAAATATAAGTAAGGTTTCCAGGCTTCTGGCATATCTCTTATACCGTTCTGCATTATAACTAAATAATGTGGCCTGCCTGTTTTAGGTCTTTTTAAGTGGTCAACTTCCGGATCCTTTCCTAGAATAAAATCACTTTTAGCTTCATTTATTTTTCTATCACAAGTGACTAAGTTATCCCAAGAATGCTTTCCTCCTTTGCTTCGAGGAATTATATGATCCCAAGTTCTTTCTTTAGGGTCTGTAAGCCTTTTTCCACTATACCCGCAAATGTATCTATCTCTTATATATAAGTTTCTTTTTGTAAGAGGTACTTGCCTGTAAACTACTCTTGCCCACTTTTCTAATCTTACTATAGAAGGTACTGGGAATTCATTATCTATTGTGTAGAAAAACTTGTTTTCGTAAGCTTCCACTATTTGTACTTTACCGCACCAATAATCCACAAAAGCTTTTCTAGCGCTTATTATGTTTATAGGTTGGTAATCTTTGTTTAATATTAGCGTCTTCATAAAAACTTTAAATAAAAAAAGCCCTGCGGTCGACAGGGCTTTCTAGGTTATTCATATACTCCAAATCGGTGACCCCGGGCTTTATCGATTGCTTCTAATTCCTCTTGAAATCCTCTGAGTTCATATTGATCTCGTATTATGAATTCAAGATCAGTTCTAAAGTCGTCTTTGTTGTCATTTAAAATCAAGTTAAATTCTGTTATCCTGATACCTTTTTCGTAGTTGTCATCTTTGATGAATGAGCAAAACCTTCTATGGCTTGGGTCTCCATCTAGTATTAAAATTCTTTCACCTGTTTCTTTACAAAGATTCTTGGCTTTTAAATAATCTTCAATGCCCAGCTTTTGAAATTTTACTTCAACATAAGCTTTCAACTTAGGAAGATAGAAATCCGGCATGTAAGCTACTCCAGTACTTAGCACCCATCCCTGGGGCTCGTAAGCGTATTCAACACCTATTTCGTCAAAAAATACTGCCCATCTAGCTTCTAGACGGCTTCTAAATTTATACCCGTTATACTCTGTATCAATACTTTTAATTTTAAATGACATTTTTAAATAATTTAATGGTTGTTTAACTGATCTTAATAAGATAACACTTTAATCCGTTAATGCAAACCAATTAAAAACTTTATTTCCGCCAGGGTTATTTAAGACGCTTTCCCTTATAGCCAGGACATGTCCGTCCCCTCTATGGGCAATAGCTACATACTTTTGGTTATTGACAGCAACTTTCTTGAAACCGTAAGCTACTTCTCTTTTAGCTAAATGTGCTGCTTTCTCTCTTTCTAAAGCTTGTATAGCTTCTTCTATGCTTATTAGCTTAGGGTCAGGTTCTCTGAATGAGTTATCCGGTAAATCTAAAGTTAGCTGGATAGCGTCTGTGCCTTTTATGTGCGTTCCTCTTAGTGTCTCTTCATTGCCTTTCTCGACTTCTTTTACAGGGTACGTTCCCATTTCGTCCCAGTGTATATGATCAGCCGTTTCTCCTCGGACTTTATCTTTGCCTCTCTGTATAGCTTCTTTTTCTACTTGATTAATAATAGGAGCGTAAGTGGTTTCTAATCCATCAAAAGGGCTTGGTCCCGGATCTGAGTCCAGCTCTAACATGCCGTCTCCTTGAACTACTTTGTCTTCGTCTGAGAAAAATAAGTCCTTTTCTACTTTTTTACGGTCTTCTCCTTTTCTTACAAAAATTTCATTAAGCATTCCTCCGTTTGAGAGGGGCTTAAGCCCGCCACTGAATCCTGCTGTGTAAAACTTCTTTTCTTCAAGATTAACAAACAGATAGCTTGAAGAAAGGTTAACTCCTTTTTTAGAGTCTTTTGTATACCCTGATCTTTGTAGGGTATGTAGAATCTCTTCAAACGTTCTAAAATCTGATATTCTGGTGCTTACTAAGCTTCTTCTGTCTTCGCTCATTGTATTTACATTAATTTGTTTTTCCATGGTTATTATTAGTTGGTTTAAGATGAGTCCCAATTTAACCAAATTGGATCACTTTTCCAAATTCACTTTCAAGCCAAATAAAAGGAGTTAGTTTTGGTCTTTCATTATAGCTGGAAAGAATCTTTTTCATATTTGCTGCTCCGGCGCTGTTAGCGCTATGTATTAAAATTTATTGCTCATTTAATTTTTGCCATCTAATTAATTGTTTAATTCTCTGCTTAAATTCTTCTAAAGATCCGTTATTATCTATGTAATAATCAAATTCAATACCTTTATTAAGAGTTACGTCATCATCCAAGGAAGTTTCACTTTCATGCGTCAGCTTTTCGTAAAGCTTTAAATCCTTACTTTGCACTTCTTTAAGAGTCTTAAATTTTCCGTTAGTTCTATTCTCTAAAGTTCTATCTATTCTTATACTTAAGTGCCTTGAATTCTCTTTTTTAGCTTTTTCTTGAGCTCCCCAAAACTCGTTAGGGAACCTAGTATCTGTTATTATCCAATTCTCTCCTTCTTTAAAACTTTTAAGCGTGCTTATAACCCAGATATTAGGATGAATTAATTTTCTACCTGCCTCAGTCCCTACTAACTGTAAAAGTTTTCTGTAGGTTAAAGGTTCCATAATAACTTCTTCACCAAGTTTATCGTAGTTAACAGGAGCACTTAACCAAGATTTTTGGGCTTCTTCTTCACTAGTAAATATAGGGCCACTTATTTTCTCTTTTGCGGTGCTAACGTAGTGCATTATAGTAGCTACTTTATAATAAACGACCCAGTCAGGTCCTATAACTTTTTCTTTAAACTCTCTGTCCTCCAAGTCATATACAGAGCAGCCTGTCCATAGCGCTACTGTCTTTTTAACCATGTCCGCCCACTTCTTTACTTTCCATTTTTGGGGGGTGTTTTCCATGATAATGCAGGCTGCTTCGTCTTTCCCAGAGCCTATCTTTCCTGATATGCTTATTAAATTCATTAGATACCCTCTTCTATTTGCTTTATAATCGAAGCGTAAGTAGCTAGAAATTTATTTTTGGCCACTTGATGAGAATATCCCCATATAGGAATTTTTTCTAGATATTTAGGGTGTAAGTCATAGGGAACATCTTCAAGAGCTCTTACAAAAGTTTCGCCTTTTCTTAAGTGCGTGGCTTCTATTACATAGCAAGTTTTATCAGCCCTATCTAGAAGCGGGTGCCACTCTACAGGTACTTTATATTTTTTAGCTATAACCTTCCAGAATCTATTCTCTATTTCTTCAAATAAAGGAATTAAGTTTTTCAAAGGCTTTATTAAGTCTCCTACGTAAGCTTCTGTAGCATCATGCAAGAGGAATTGTAGTTGCTCTTGCGGTGTTAGCTTTTGAAGGTCTTCTCCTGCTAAAAATTCTCCTAATTTAAGTGTGTTTAGAGAGTGCTCCGCTACGCTATAAAAAAGCTTGCAGTGTCCGTTAAATCTACAGGTATTGCTTAAGCTTTCAGCTATCTCTTCTATGTCTATATTACTTTGTTTAGGCTTTAGCGGATCAATAAAATTTTTTGTGTTTGTTCTCATTTATTGGTTCTTCTGTCTGCGTTTCTATTATCTTCTGAATCTCGCTGAATTCTTTAGCGCTTTCCTCATCGAAGGTTAAAAGCTTTTGAAGCTTTGCCATTCGTTCTTCTAATTCTAGCATTATATTAACCAAACCACTTTTCTTTAATTATTTGCCAAATAGATTTTTTTATTGAAAGCTTTTTAATAAGCTCTCCTCTTTCTCTTTCAAGTTCTCTAATCTGCCTATTAAGCTCAAAAACGTCATTCCCTTTTTCAAGAAGCTCAAAATAAGCTCCCTGCAGTTCACGAGCTAGGTCTTTTATAGTGTCGTTTTCACTTAATAACGTATAATCTTCTTTAAAAAAATATTGCTCATCTAAAGGAGGGAATCCTGAGGATCTTGAGTAAAAAAAGGCGTCGTACACCGGCCTCTTAATCCTTATGCAATCCTTTCCCCACTTTATAGAATTGAGTTTTTTCTCTTTTTCTTTTAAAGACTCATACTCTTCTAAAGGTATAGTTACTTGAGCCATTCTTTCCACCGAGGTTCTTTAGGTTTGTTAAGCTTTTCTTTAAGCTCTTTAATTTCAAAGCCTTTTCTTCTTATAGTGTTCTGGGCGTCTTTTAAGTCCTTATGTAAATCACTAATTCTTTTCGCTTGCCTGCTTTGCATAGCTTTCAAAGCTTCACTTTTTCCCATTATAACTAAAAGATCCCCACTCTTTGTATTAAAAGTGTATTGGAAAAAAGTTTCTTCTTCTCTTAGAGCCTTTACGATATCTTCTAGATTTTTATAATGGGCTTTAAGTTTATCTTGTAAGCTTTCATTTTTCTCTACCAGATCCATAAGGTTTTTATACCTTCTGTAATCTATGACTATTTTATCTTCATTAAACGGTTGAATTCCTTTCTCTGCCATAATCCTATATCCTTTCCTGTTAAATGTTTTGGCCAATTTTGTGTTATTTTATCTACTAAACCTATTCCTTTTATAATTTCTAAATAAAAAGGAGATCCCCAAAAATAATCATCTGCTATATCAATATTAAATGAATTTTTCCTTTTCCAAAGATCTACTGGGGTGTCACTTAAAAGGTCTATTAGTAAAGACCACGCTTTTACGTCATCTCTTGTAAGTGGAAGCTCATGAACTAAGTCTGGATTTAAAGCTACTAATTGTACTAAGAATCCTTTAAACTTTGAAGGCTTCCAGTGTAAAGGCTTAAAATTTAAATTTACTCCAAAAACGCCTTCACTTATTCGGATTCCCAGAGTATCACTTCTAAGATAATCTAGAAAAACATCTACTCCGCCCTCTAAATAGCCTTTATACAGCTCTTCTAGGATTCTTTCTTTGCTTACATTAGCCTTTATTTTATGGGCTAGTAAGCAAGCTGCTTGGTACGTTTGGGTTCCTATAGTGAAATCTTGGTCTTTTAGTTTTATTGCAAATCTTAAAAGCCGCATAATTCTTAGATAATCTTCTTCAAACCTTTTATAAGGGTCTCCACAAGTGTCTATAGTTTTCTCCTTTAAGTCCTCTATATGATCTTGAAGCTCTATTGCTTCTGTATACCAAGGACCTGTAGTGTAATAAATAGAATTTATAGTGAAGTCTCTTCTCATAGCGTCTTCTTCAAGACTTTCAGAAAAAAGAACCTCAGCTCGCCTTCCATCTGTTTTTACGTCTTTACGAAAAGTAGTGTGCTCATATAACTCTCCGTCTATTAGCACTCCTACTGTTCCGTGGTCTATTCCCACATCTAGGGTCTTAAAGCCTTTTTCTTCACATAAAGCTTTAAACTCCTCTGGTTTTAAAGCAGAGGTTAAATCCATGTCTTTAGGTTTTTTGCTTAAAAGAGCGTCCCTTATATACCCTCCTACTATGTAAATGGGCGGGTCATTGTTTTCTCTTCTTAAAAGGTTTATGATTTCATCTGCTTTTTCTATAGCTTCATAAAAGCTAGGTTCTTCTATTGAGTGTGTCACTGGATTGCTCCGTTGTCTTGTTAGTCTATTTTTACTTTGAACGTGTGATAGTCCTCCCATTAAAGGCTTTGTTACTCCCATCAAGGCGGCTTCCGCCCTTATACGGTTTGCATCGCTAATTCTTATAAGATCCTTCTTTAAGTAATCCTCAAAAAGTTCTCTGTGATTTTTAGGTTTATTCACTCTCTTTGAATTTTAAGAGTAAGGCTTTTACCGCTTCTTTGTCAGGCTCTTGGTCTTGAAGCAAGTCTAGCTGATATTTAATAACGACTGCCGTTCTAGTTTCAAGCTCCGTTAGAATAATAAAACCTTTTTTTCTATTTATAACCAAGTTTAACCCCTCTGGGAGGGGTTTATTAGTCTTTAGTCTGCTAGTTACTTCATTGAATAGCTCTTTTAGTTCATCCATAGTTTACTCTTCGTTTGTTAAATGCCACCATATGCTTTCCCTTACTTCTGTATCTCCAGCTTCTGCAAACCCTTTCATCTTTTCTACGGGTTTTACTATTTCTTCTTCTATCATATCTCCTATAAAATCGCTATCTGGGTCATCTTCTAAAAAGTCTTTAAATTCGACTTTAAAAGCTTTAACTTTCTCATGTATTAGCTTGTTACCTTCTTCTCTAAACATGCCATAGGAGGGCCATAATCTTCTGTAATACCTTTCTATTACATCCTCTTTAATAGCTTTTTTATCCCAGGTTGAACTTGCGTAAAGATCTTTGGGAAGAGTCCCTAAGAACTCTCCGAGTTCTTTACCTTTAAGGCCTGTCCATTCCATTACATGTCTTCCATTAAACTTTTTAGCCAGTTCCTCGTCCCTTAAAGCTTTTTTATAGAAATTTGAAATTTCCTTAAAAGGAGCTTGGTCTCGGAAAAGTATTAATATATTTAAAAAATCGCTTGGAGACGGATGATAAATTTTATGTATGTGGTTTTCTTCTAAATAAGCTTTAAAGCCTTTAAAGGTTGACCTCTTTTTATCTCTCACTCGAGTCCTATGATTCATCATACTATCCTCATAGTAATTAGTGCTAAAGTAAGGGCTTTTCGTTACGAAATTATAAATGTCCTCAAGAGAATCAAATCCCTTTTTCCAAGCGTCATAGTCTAAGCCTATTATTTCATAGATTTGTCTACTGTTCCTAGTTAAAAGGATTTCCTTTTTTCTATGCCCTCTTATCAAAGAGAAAGAAAGGCCCCGGTGTCCAAACTTAAAGCCTAGGTTATGATAAATCTTTCCTACAAAATTATTTAAATCATTAAACGAGTAGTAAAAATAAGAAGACTCAAATAACTCTTCACTGAAAAGAATTAAATCTATTTGAAAATCGTTATAATCAAAGGAATAACAGTTTCCGTTTTTGAATATTTCTTTTGGAGAAAACAAATCTGTTATTACTTCATAAGGGCTTTGTCCTTTCTTTTTAGACCAGGAATTTACTAGTATATCTAGGTCCCCAAAGTCTTTTTTGTTTTTATAAGCTCTTGTAGGTATCGCTTTTTTGCAGTAAGGCGCTAAAGAAGGTATTACCTCTTTTACGTATTTATCATACGTTTCTTTATTAACTCTTCTAGTTTCAAAGCTTAAAGCTCTACCTCCCATCAAATACCTCCTTTAATCTGTTTACTTTTTTTCGCACGTTTGTTGAGTCTAAGGGTGTATTCCATATTTTTAATTGCTTAGTGGAAATTTTATACTAGGATAACTTTGGTATCCTATAATTCGAATGTCTCCTGATACAGGAAATTTTTCGTTATTAGGATCCGCTATTCTTATACCATCCTGTAATTTAAGTTTAGGGTAAGGGTATTTGTAAGGATCTCTTGTTATTTGTTCTTTTACTCCTTCTAATTGATTTTCGTAAATATGAGCGTCCCCTATATTACCTATAAGTTTTTCAGGAACCATATTAACTTCTTTAGCCATAAGCTCTAAAAGAAGAGCGTAAGAAGCTATGTTGAATGGCGCGCCCAGCGGAAAATCTGCTGATCTTTGGTTCCATAATAAGCTTAAAGCTCTTTTAGGAGCGCCTACATCATCTAAATGGCTTTGAGAGCCTAAATCTTCATCTGCTATTTCAGGATACGCTATTTCCAGACGTTCCTCGTAAGTTAGCTCACGAGTCCAGAACTGGAAAGAGTAATGACAAGGAGGAAGTATCATATCTGGTATATCATTGGGATTCCAGGCGTTTACTAGAATTCTTCGAGAATCCGGGTTATTTTTTAAAGTCTTTATGACTCCCTTAATTTGGTTAATACCTTTGTAAGGATTATCATGCCCAAATTCTGATCCCCAATTAAGCCATTGTCCTCCGTAAATAGGGCCAAGATCTCCCCACCTCTCACTGAAGTTATCATCGTGTAAGATTTTCTGAATGAATTCTTTTTTGTTTAGAATTTCAAATCTATTTGTATGTATTCTTTTGTGATAATCTAAATAATTTTTAAAAGCGTCTCCGACCCATATTTTATTTCCTTCTTCCAGCAAAGTTCTTAAGTCAGTTTTGCCTGCGAGGAACCATAATAATTCACTTATAATTCCCGTGTAATACATCTTCTTAGTAGTAAGCAGGGGGAAACCTTCTTTCATATCGTGCGTCAGTGTGACGCCGAATAAGGAACGCGTAGCGCCATTTCTGGCCTCTTTACGTGTCCCTTCATATTTAATATCGCCTAGTATTTTTAAGTATTGTTCGTCTATATTCATTTTATTTTTGTTTAATTTCTGCAAATTGTATAGCATCTTCCCGTCCCTCTTTTGTAGGGGTGAGACTATCTATAAGCTCTCTTACTTCAGCTATAGTGTAATTGATTTTATTTCTAAGATTGAAATCTTTTACTTTTATTGGCCCGTGCTCTTTAACTATAGCTTTCCACTCTCCAGTGTCATGACAGTAGAAGAAAGACTCTATTTCTCCTTCAAAGGTAATATCTTTTTTCTTAAAAGAGTACCACTTTCCTATTTCAAAGGACATAGCGTCTTCATCCCTGTAAAGCTTTAAAGGCCGGTTTTTACCGATCATGCAATTTACTTGTCTTTTAAGGGTTTCTGGTGCGTAAGCTCCTAAACTTTCCCCAAAAGTAAAACAATCAGACCCTATGACTCTGATATCCGTACTTATTCTTAAAAATTCATTAGTTACAGTTAAATTTTCTGAGAAAACTTTAGCTGGCTTTTCTGGATAAACTAGAAACCAGCCGTAATCTTTATCGTAAGACCATATAGTTAAAGCTTGGTAAAGGTTATTTATTTTTTGAGGAGTTAATAAAACTATAAATTCTCTTTTTTTCATTTCTATGCCATGTTTGAGGTGTAATATTTAGGATTTCCTGTTACTTCCGCTAGGACAGGTAAGGGTGGCTCTTTGTCGCTATTTTCTATTTCTAGTATTATAGTTCCTTCCCAGGCCCCTTCAAAAAAATCCAATGTAGTGGTTTTTTCATCTAGAAACATACGATTCTTTTTTATGAAGCTTTTCTTG
>Ga0136600_1000258_pt1 | contig 29242 bp, 41 predicted proteins | sample AntRauMFilla2698_FD_104634 | JGI IMG/M metagenome (GOLD analysis project Ga0136600, IMG submission 104634) | Saline lake microbial communities from Rauer Islands, Antarctica - Metagenome Filla 2 #698 | ecosystem: Environmental > Aquatic > Non-marine Saline and Alkaline > Saline | place...
GAATTTTGCAAGGCCAATTTCACCCAGTGCTTTGGGCTCATACAGCCCAGTTACTGAGTTGTATTGGGCAAGGTCTTCATCTAGCTCACCTCCAACATCAAATTGAGCGAGGCCAATTTCAGCAAGCGCCTTTGGCTCGTAGAGGCCGCTGGCACTGCTGAACTGAGGAAGGTCAAAGGCTTCAGCACCAACATCAAACAGTGCTAGTTGAGCCTCTGCCAAGGATTTGGGCTCATACTTTTCTATGGTCGCATTGTATTGGATTATATCCTTGTCATTGGCAGTGTCAACCTCATCATCGATAGTTTCTGCCTGTGACATTGTGAATGTTCTTGAGTTTCCATACCCCTCATAGACATTGCCAAAGGCATCAGTGAGGCCACCACCATCCAGGAATTTGAACACTGGCCTTGAAACTCCTGGACTCATGACCAGTTGTGGGTTGTCTGCCAGAAGGGGTTTGCTGTCTGGTACTTGACTGCCTATGTTCTGCGGTAGGATTGGCCGCCTTAAGCTTGCATCTATATTTGTCATGAAGCCTCAAGATTGGCTTGCTTGGGAAGCCCAAAGGGGTGGGTGGTTATTGATATTTGTGTGAAGATTTCTGCCAAAGGATTCAGTGTTCTAAGATCAACAACAACTCCAGTCCCAGTTTCAAGTTGGAGGTCTGGCCTTGAATTTGGAGGATCATTGTCAAAACTTAGCACTTGACTTTCACCACCATTGGTGACTGTCGCTGATGTTATTAGATATTGGTCATCTGATTCCATCTGAAGAGCATCAATTGGCTCGCTTATTATTGGCGTCGCTGTAAGATCATAAAACACAGAGCTGTCCATTGTTGGTGTGCCAAACTCATTGTCATATTGAACAGATCCTATCTGCACGCCTGATCCTGATGAGCTTATGCCTTTGCCAATGGAGGATCCTATTGTTATTTTTGCGATCTGATATCCTGAGTCCCCATCAACTTCAAACACATAGTCAATCACTTTCCCAAGAAGCGCCCCTCCAGGAATGCGGCTGTCTTGGATCTTCACTGAGTGGTCAAGGGTCAGGGCTATGGCACTCTCAAGGTCAACCTCAAAGCTGGTCTCAATAACCCTTGATGCCTTCTTCAATCTCGCCATGGCTCTTTTGACTCCATGCTCAATTACACTTCTGCCTTCAACTGTAAGATCTGCCAGAACTTTGTCATAAAAGAATGATGGCAACTTTGGATTGTGCACTTGGGATTGGTCAATTTCTGTTGGGTTCTGAAGTCTTGTGCTTATGTCTTCCTGCTTGTTGCCCTTAAGGGAGAACTCCTGAGTGTCAGCAACAACAGTCATGCTGACAACTTCCCTTCTTTTCTGTTGGTACTCTGCCTGAAGTGATAGGGTGCCATTATACCACACCCTTGGAACTGTCACTTCTCTTGTGCCTGAAGTGTCACCAGTTTTTCTTGGGAAGTCTGCTGCTGACACCACCGCTGTTGGCGATCTCAAATTTGTCATCACAAGTTGGTCAGATCCAAATCCATCAGCCTCAGGCACCAACTTGCTTTCTTGGACTGTGTATCCTGTCGGGATCCTCACGCCACGCCAGCCATCCTCAAATGCCAAAGGGGTCAATGTGTTGATGTGAGGGTTTGAAAAGACAGAGTTTGTGAATTGGTCAGTTATTGCCTTTCCAACATCAACAGTCCCAACACCTATTTGGTCCCACTGAACTTCAATGTCAAGGTTGACTTTGGATAGTGGTGGGTCTCCAATGTCTGTTGAGATTGTGTCGAAAAATATTGAGCTGCCAAGGTCAACTGTTTGTGATCCCTGAAGTATGTCTGATGTTGAAATTTGCTGGGTGTCTCGGCTCCAGTGCAGAAGCTCTGATCTCCCTGCTAAAATTTCTGCAGGATCATCACGCCTTGAAGGCTCTATGAAAAGTGAATTGTATTCTGGTGCTGTTTTCAAAGTCTGAAGGAACACCCCTTGTTGAACTTCCCAGTCGTCAGGCTGAGCTATGAATTCAAGGGAGATTGTGTCACCACCAATGTTGTCAGGGTAGCCTGTGACTCTGCCTGAAAATAAAAGGGTGACTGAGGCTCCATCCTGATATGATATAAGCACGTGCCTTTTTCTTGTGGGTGAAAGAAGCCCTTTGCTTGGGTTCTTTATCTCAACATTGGCAACAGCGAATGACCCTTCTGACTGTGCAATCTTAAGGTTGAAAACCTCTTCATCTTCAACATTGTGAACTGATGGGTTGAAAGCTGTCCCTTGGTCAACCATTGCGAAATATATATTGCCAACTGACATTATGCCTCCTCAAGGTCTATTGACCAACCTTCTTCAGCTGCATACTCATCAACATCAAATGAGGTTGCAACCACAAGCATTGTAAGTGATGGCCTGAATTCTACACGCTCTATATTGGAGGCGAAAGTTGCAACCCTCCCAACAACTGATGTTGGAGTGAGTTTGGAGCCATCAGCCTTGAAGCCAACCACTGATCCTGACACTGGGTCTCTGATGAGGGTGGTTGATGAAGCTTCAGGATTGACAAGTTGGTTTAAAGTCTGGATGCAGCCAACAGTTATCTGATTGCCTTTCCAAAGCTCAGCCATTGAGGGGGTTGCCATGTCTGTGCATCTTATCTGGCTTTCAAATTTTCTGTTCTCAATTCTGGTCAAGTCCTTCAGGGTGCCATTGACTGTCCTTCTCAAAGCCCCATTGCTGATTGGCTTTATTGTCTGGGTTATCCCCCTGCCAGCACCAACAGGTATAACCAAAGATCCAAGGGTTAGTATTGTTTCACTTGACATATTAATACCACGCTGGTAGTTGTGAGGATTTTGCCATGTCTGACTTCCTTAAATTTATTTGTAGTTTTTTGGCTGTGCTCTCATCTGTTGTTGCAGATATCTTTTCGCCATTAGGCATCACAAGGGTGAGTGGCCTTCCTGCTGGTTGGGTGGTTGGTGTTTTTGGTGAGTATGATGCCATTGAGGAGGGTGATGAGATTCTTGATGTTGAGTTGTTTATCGCATCAACAAAGCCGCCATCAGCGAAGCCCTTCAAGCTTGGAAGAACACCACTGTTGATTGCATCCAAAAAGCCAGTCCCAAATCTTCTAACTGATGAAGCCTTGACAACATATTCACCATCAGAAAGGCGAGCCAGTATTGAATCTGACCTTGAAGTTCCTGCACCCCTTATGTGCCCACCTGTGGCGAAGCCCTTTGGCAATCCATTTGGTTGCTTCCCTTCGCTGGCTGAAACATCAACCTTCCCACTAGAGGCTCCGAAAAACTTCAACACTGCAGCTATCGCTCTGCCAATTGCGCCTGTGACTGCATCCCAAGCGCCTGTGACTGCATTCAATATATTTTCAAAGCCAATCAACTTGCTGATGATCAAGGCTATGCCTGCAACTATGGCAATTATTATTCCTGTTGGTCCTGTGATGGCAATCCAGAAGGATTTGGCGATGGTTCCAACAGCACTCATCACACCACCAAAGGTTGTCATTGAGGCTGCCATCGTCACCATTGAGGCCACAACCCTTAGCGCTGCTGCCTTTGCACTTGCCACCATTGAGAGCATTGACAGCTTGAAAGCTGTAGTGAAAGAAGTTGATATCACGCCAGTTGCCAACAAGGCTGCATCAAGTAGTAAAAAGGCTTTGCGGCCAACAGCAAGCAAAGACCAAGTCAATCTCAAAGCTCCTGATAGTTGGCCAAATATTAGAAGAAGGCCAAGGGTGGTTCCTGACAATCCAGGAATGAAAAATGCGATAGCCTCAAAGCCAGTGAATAGAAGGCTGACTGCTCCAGTCACTGTCTGTATTGTGAATACGACTGTGTCAAATATAGAGACTGCTGTGGTGCCAAAGCTTTTTATTGCATCTATAATTTTTGGCATCTCTGACTCGCCACCTTTTACAAAGGCAACAAGATCCTCACCCATGCCTGTGAAGAAAGCCTCAATGTCTGGCTGGACTTCTGCAACCAGATCTGACAAAATTGTGACAAGCTCCCCAACTGCTGGGGCTAAGGCTGTTCCAATGTTGACAGCCAGAGAGTCAACTATGCCACCAAATTTTCCTATCTGGAATGAAAGTGTGTTCTGAACTTCAGAGTAGGCATTGTTGTAAGTTGTTGCCAATTGGGTCTTATCATTAAGCGTGTCCAGAAGTCCAGCTGCTGCTTTGAACTGGTCATTTGAAACTGCCTGAATGAAGTTCCTAGCCTCTGATGAAGAGAATAGCTGGGTGAAGCTCTCATCAGTGAATTTGGCATTGGTCGCGACTTCCTTGAGGAGGCCAACCAATCCTTTATTTTTCAGAGCTGCTTGGTCAAATGAGATCCCAAGCCTATTGGCCTCTTCTGCTGCTCTTGCAGATGGCTGCTGGATGTTTGTTATTGCTGCCTTCAGGCCTGTGAATGTTGCATTGGTTTTGATACCTGAAAGGGTGGCTGCTGAGGTTGACGCCAACAACTCATCAAATGATATGCCTGAGGCTGCTGCTGTAGCTGCAACCAGACCAACAGAGTTTGCCAACTCACCAACAGTTGTCCTACCAACCTTCTGGGCAGTGAAGAATTTCTGCGAGATCTCTTCAGCAGTCCCAACCTCCTTGCCATACGCACCCATGGCAATGGTAATACCATCAACAGCAGTTGCAGTGTCTGTGGATCCTGCTGCTGCGAGTTTGGTTGCAGCTTCAAGACTGACAAGGGCTTCATCAGCCTTGACGCCTGATGATATAAGGTTGAAGAGACCTTTGTTGAGGGTGTCAAATGACTGACCACTTTCACCCCTAAGAGCTATGACGCCATCCCTCAACCCCTTGACATTATCACCAAACTCGCCTGTTGCGAATGAGCTGTCATCTAGGAGTGTTTTTACTGATGTGAAGCTTTCTTCAAAGTCCTTGGCTGCCACAACTGTCTTGCCAAGGGCTGCTGCTCCTGCTGCACCGACAATAGCCATGTTGCGGCCAAAGCGTGCTGCGTCTCTGCCTGCTTGACCAATTGACTTGCCAAGGTCATTGGCAGCTTTGCCTACTTTTCTAAAGGATGCATTGAGCTCTGCCTGTCCTGACACTTTGAAGACTGCAGTGATATCAAATTTAGCCACTCATTAGTTCCTTCACTATCTTGTCATAGTCCTTTTTTGAAGCGTGGTGTGCAGCTCTAGTTGCATTCATCACCTCAAGAATCTCCCCATCTCTTCTTTTGGAAGCCAACTCGATATATGCGAGCAGCTGCCTTGGGGTGTACTTCAGAACATCTTTGTGGCCATAGGAGAGTAATCTTTCACAACCAACAGCTAGATAGTCAAGGAACTTTATGCCTTGCTTGCCACCTTTAGTGGTGCTGCCTTTTGATCTTGAATTGATCCCTGAGCTTTCGCTGCTGCCTGTGCCACCTTGTCGAAAAAAGACTTTGGTCCTCCTGGAAATGACTCTTCAAGGATGGCAACTGCAATGTCAAGTGAGTCCTCTGGGTTCATCCCCTTGCACATTGAAATTGCCTTTTCATCACCTGCATATCCAAGGCCAGCAGCCAGAAAGTCAGCAAAAATTCCTGTGCCGAGGTCAATGATCTTATCAATTGGAAGATCCTCCTCTTGGTTGAAAAGGTCAACCAACTCAGGGTGCGATCTAACTAGATGGGCAATGCCATCTAATGTCAATCCAGGAACTGAAATGTCCCCATACTTTTTGGTTGGAACTGATCTGATTGAAACTGAAATGTCCAGAAGATTAGCCATAGCGTCCTTGCCCCTTTTTCGTTTATGTTAAGTCGCGAGCAAGCTCTTGCTCAAAACCAAGTTCAAATCCTGTTGGCTGGTTCTCATCCCTGAAAACTCGGCCAACAACTTCAATGGTGTCGAAGTCTGATTCTGAGATGTAATTCCGCTCACCACTTGGGCGAATTTGAACATCATGAAGAGTCAGCATCAGTCTAGGACCAACCTCATTTGTGCCTCGAATGACAAGTGTGCCTCGGTTTTCTGTTCTGTTTGCAAGGCCAATTTTAGCTCGCTTGTCAGCAGCCAAAACTTCAACAGTGTCGTATGTTATAATGACATCAGCATCAGCGCCAGCAGGGGTTGAGTTGAATTGGATGAATCCACCAGCACGATCCACACGGTAGTCTGTGCCTTCAACATAAGTCTCAGCAGCCACGCCATCAGTGATGACAACATTCTTTACATCAAAGTCGCCATCAAGTTGGTAGATGCTACCATCTGTCTTGACTGCTGTTATGTTTTTTACCTTGCCAACTACTGCTGTTTGAGTTGCTGCACCTAGAGCGCCCAGAAGGGACAGGGCGCGGTTGCGATCATTAAGTTGAACAAGTGTAAGGTTGACAGTCGCATCAACCTGAGTAACAATCGTAAGGGCAAGAAGTCTGATCCCAGCCTCATTTGTGTATCGCTCTGTCTCTTCAACTGTTGGCTCCACTGTCACTTCATCTGAGTCGCCAAGCAACTCAAATGTGTCTGATCCCTGAGGCTTGAACAAAATCTGAGCCTTTGGGATTGAGTACAAATTGTTTGATAATGGGTTGAACTGAATACCAGCTGTGCTAACCATTGAACATTCCTCCTGATTGTATGGGCACTGAAGAAGCACCCTGTTGTGTTAAAACTGTTGTTGCGAAAGACATCCTTACTGCACCTGTTGGCGCATCTGGATCCCCACCTATCAAAAGTGATGTGTTGTCAAGAGTTGTCCGCTCTGCAATACCACCAAATGTTTGATCCTCTAATATTTTATTCTCTACCTTTTCAGACAGATCATCAAGGGCATTCTCAATGTTGGTGTCTGCCCTTGCGAATACATATACGACAGTTTCAACATGCCGCCTTTGAATTCCTGGTCGGTTCTGCTTTGTGGCTGGCTCTACAACTTCACTCTCTGTGAATATCAGGGCTGCTGGCAGGTCATCCTTGCTAAGCTGGTAAACTCTACTTTCATATGTTGAGTTTGCCAAGTCTGGAACTTTTTTGACCTGAGCAGTTACTGCATTCCTGATCTGCTGCCTTATGTGCATTACTTCCCTACTGACTCTGAGATGACAAGCTCTGTTATTTCAAGCCCATCATCTTTGACCTCTCGAACTATATATGACCTTTTGCCAACCTCAAGAATGTCACCAAACTTTGGGCAAATGAGTCCTGTTCTAAACCAAGCTCTTGGATTTGGAGCGCCATAAGGTTTTCCAAAATCATCAACATCTTGGTGCCTGTCATTGAAAATAACTTCAATGGGCTGAGTTATTCCATCCTGTGGCTTAAAGAGGGCTTTTACTTCCTCTTGAAAAATGCCAAGGACTTGTTCACCCAGCCCATCGAAGAAGTGACTAGGCATGCTATGACATTGTCACTTTCAAGACTGCACGTGGCCGCGTATTAACATACAGCGGGTTAGTCTCAATCAATTGGTCAACCCAACGATTGTACTTCCAGTCAGGAGCAACTTTTGCATAGATTGGTTGGCCGAGAGTTTCGACAGCCTCAAGGAAGTCAGCTGGTGCGAAATATGTACGGAACATTCCAGAAACACCTTCAGGGAACATGATGGCTTCAGCATCTGGGATGTCACCAAGATTGTTCGGAAGGCCGCGAATGCCTCGATATTCAAGCCACAGTATGCCACCAAACATGAAGCCTGTTTTGCGAAGGTCTGAGCGAAGGATGTCACCCTGAGATGACTCTTGGTTCAGATATGTATCGCGAACAGATGAATGCTTCGTAAGGGCATCAAAGAAGCTTCGACCACACAAGGCTACAACACCTGTGAAGCCAACACCACCAAGTGTGTCCTCAATTCTGCGAACTGCCCCTACAGCAACTTCCCGAACTGGGGTAGTTGCTGCTGACAAAGCAAAGTTGACTGATTGCTGACCAACATTGAAGATGCTGAAGTAATCATGGATTGTGGTTGTGCCATCGCTGTCCAAAAGAACACCACGAAGAGCGTTCAGGCGGTGGACTTCCTGAGTGGGTGCAACAACTGTGTTGAGCATATTCTGGAAAGTGCCATTGATTTTGCCAGCAACAGATTCAAGAACATTCTGACCAAATGCTCGCTTGCCAAGAAGTGAGGCTGCAGCGATGCGATCCTCAAATTGCAAGTGAGGGACTTTGATTGCTCGTGATTTTTTCTTGCTGTCTTTATACATGCGCTCTGGTGGTGTCCCACGAGGGCGGTCTGCTAGAATTTGCAACTGACCATCAGCTTCATCAATCACAACAACATCAGTCTCAATACCCTCTTCCATAGCACTGAACAAGCCCATATTACCAAGCATTGATTCTGTGTATGGGAGGTTCTGAACACCTTCTGTCAGACTTACAAAGCCAAAAGCATCATCGCTGAATACATCGTTGAATAACATTTGTTTTTTTCTCCTTGTTTAAATTATCTGACTGCGATGCCAGAGTTGGCCAGAAGGGCTGCATTGATTGTGTCAATGTCGCCACCTGTGGATCCATCTGGATATACCAGTTCAGCACCTAAGACTTCACAGTCGCGGACATGAGCAGCAACTGCCACATCAAACCCATCTGCCACTACTTCATCAAACAAAACAGCGACTGCATCTTCGCTGCCATCAGTGGCAACTAGATCAACTTCTGTGTATTTCCCAGAGATGGTGATCTGCCCAAGGACAGCACCCACTGAAAGTTCTTGACCATCTATGATGGTGATTTCTTCACGACTTCTGAAGCCATTGGCCTCTGAAACCATGTAAAAGCCAGCACCTCGTTTCTCAACTTTTGCTACCACTTATCTAACTCCTTTGTTAGCTTTTTCCTGACGCTTTTTCGCATCGGCCAGAATTACATTGTTGCTAGATGCTTTAGCTTTTTCCAAATCAGCCTTCATGACTTCAGGATCCTGTTGAGCACTAACCTCATTCCCGTCCTGCTCTTCAGCCTGTTCAGAAATTAGTGTGCTCTGGACTTCTGAAATTGAAGTTCCTGCGCTGATAAACTTTGCAGCTCGGTCTGGCTTCCCTGCCAACTTGCATGCCTGATTGATCTGTGTGTTGGTGTCAATCTTTTCTTTCAATTGGTCAATTGTCATGTTGCTTCGGATGAAGCTTGGAGCCATGTCAAACATTCCAGATTCAGCACACATTGCTGAGATTGTGGCTGCTCGCTCAACAGGATCATCGCTGACCTCTTGGGTTGGGGCTTCAACAATTTCTGGAGTTGCCACTTCAGGCTCTAGGTCTTGGGCAACTTCAACAGCAGCAACTTCCACAACAGCTGGGGCTTCTTCAACCTCAGAGCTTTTGGTTGGGGAAGGGGTGGAAGCTTTCTTATCTCTTAAAAACATTCTTGATGTCCTCTCATTTTCTATTGTTCCTGTTGCAAAATCTGAATTGATCATGTCCTCTAGCAATTCATCAAATGAAGTTATACCATCAACAAAGTTTATATTAACCGCTTTCTGACCAAAAAGTAAACCTGCTTTTGTACTTATAACTGATTTTTTTGAAATTCCCCTCATGGAGGCCACATGGGTGATGAACATTTCACCAGTTCTGTTGACCTCTTCCTGAAGGATTGACTTGGCTTCTGCCGAAAGGGGTGAGTCTGAGGAGAAAATGTCCTTATCATCGCCAAACTTTATATTGGTGACTTTGATGCCCATGGCTTGATTGGCCTTTGAATAGTCAACATGCTGGATTATGACACCAACAGATCCAACACCGCCAGTCTCAGTCATGTAAAATTCACCAGCTGAAACGCCAAGTGAGAATGCTCCTGAGTATGCATCCCCATTGGCGATCGCTACGACAGGCTTCACTCTGTCATTGACTTCCCTTATTAACCTGCCAAGGTCAAAGTTGCCCTCAACCTCGCCACCACCAGAGTCAATATCAAGAAGTATTGACTTGACGCTTTTGTCATTGGCTGCTGCGATTATTTCATTCCGGATTGATCTATGGCTTGTTATTCCTGAGGCTGCATCCATGTTTGATGACCTGTTGACCAGCGATCCCACAATTGGTATTACAACAACCCCTTCAACTCTGCCAGAGATCATTGGTCTTTCTTCAAACACCATCCCATCACCATGGTTGTGGTCACCCTCTTCAATTGACTGGGGTGGAAGGGTGTGGCCTCCCATGCCAAGCCTTTGCTCAAGGTAGTCAGATATCACTCTGGCCTTTCCTGCTTCCAACAGGAGTGGCTTGTTGAAGCATCTCTGCTGAATATATCTGAAGGTTTGGTTAGGCATCTTCACTTTCCTTCTTGTTGTCAGACTTTGCAAAGTCCTCATCATCAGCAGGATCAAAAGCTTGCGCAACCCCAGAGCCACTGACTGATTGTGGGTTGGTATCAAACACCAAGCCATTTTTCTTATCTGATTCTCGCTCTGCAATTATCATGGCCTCAACTTCTTTGGGGTCTCTGCCTGACTCTCGTATCACTTCAGTCTTCGACTTGAAGCCTGCACGAACTTTTTTGATCTCAACATTGACCTCTTGAAGTGGGTTCAAATACTCCCAAGGATCGGCGACGAATTTGTGCTTCATAGCCTTCTGCATTGACATGCCAGCAGGGAGGGTGAGGCTGCCAGAGAGGATCGCAAGCTCAAACCAACGCTTATAAACCACGCGACAAAACTGGTGAACTAGGATTGCATTCTGGTACTGCTCAGCGATGCGCTTGAACTCAAGCATGGTTGCTCTTATTGTTCTTTCATTGACAGAGCTGGCATCACCTGTTAACTGCTCAAATGTCACATTGACTGCTATTGCGACCATCATAAGCTGTTGCTTAAGGAACTCTTTGAAATTAGGACCAACATCTGCAGGTGAGGAAAATCTCACATCATATCCAGGAGGCAAAATTGGGAATGATCCTGGCTCCATAGGCTCAATGTGGAAGTCCTCATCAACATCTTCACCCTGCACAGACACAAATGGATTCTTGTCTATCTGGTCAATTGGCTGATGAATGAATCCACCAATCAGGGCTGCTGCTTTCTTTCTGACCAATTCAGCATCCATGTACCTGTCAAGATCAGAAAGTTGTATTAATGACTGCGACAAAACAGGCAACCCTCTTACCTCGTTTGGGCGTCTTACGTCATGGAGGTGTATGACCTCACTTGCTTGAACAGGGGTTGTCCCTATTGTCTTCTGAAGGTCTTGTGCCAGAGTGAAGTCTCCTGGATGAGACTTGTGCATGTGGTAAAATTTAATGTTGCCGAGAGGACCAAATTGAATGCCAGCCAGTATACGATCATTGTTGAAGGATTCATTTTTTGTGACTGGCACCTGCTCAGATTCAAACACCTGAAGTTGAAGAGGCACAACAAGCCCATCCTCAGGTCTGCGAGTTCTCATGCGGATGAAAGCATCACCACCTTCTATCATCGACCTAAATGCAAGGCGCTCAAGCGCTGCGAAATTCAACTTGCCAGAGACATCAACCTGCTCTGACCAAAGCTCCCACAGATCTTCAACTTGCTCATTGAACTCTTCATCGCCAGTCATTGCGATGAGGCGGTGTCCTTCGCCAACAACATTGCTGACAAGTATGTCTATTGCGCGCTTGGCATATGGGTTGGTTAGGACTGCATGCCGAGATCTTCGCCTCGCAACTGTCATGTTAACAATTGAAGTTGCGATCGGACCACTGCCCAAGCCGAAGACTTCACCAGCTCTGCGCCCTTGCTCTGATGCGAAGTTGACTGTTATCTGTGATGGCGACCCACCACCCATACTGAATGGGTCGCCAGAGGACATTGACTTTGTCATCTTTGACTGGATGATCTTGGTCTTTGTTCTTGGTGATCGAATTGATTGCACAGCCTCAGCTCTTGGTGGTGACTTCTTGGTGGTTGTGCGCTTTGTTGTTTTTGGTTTTGCCATTAAGACCTGCCCCTGTGGCTCGGACCAAAGCCTCTATTTGATGTGGTGATCCTTACAAGCTTCTTTCTCTTCTGGCCAGATGAAGAGCCTTCACCAAGCTCATCTTCCTTCTGAGCAATTGCATCCCTGAGTGCTGTGATGCGCTCTTTCAACTCAGCTGTTGATCCGAAAATCAAGGTCTGGTCTTTGAATGACGACTGTCTAACTCCACCAGCATACATCTTCTCAAGCTTTTTGAGAAGGTCTCTGAGTTCTTCTAAAGACCACATGCTCCCACTAAAGAGGTTGCTTGACATTGTTATCTATCCATAAAGCTTGATTTGGCCACGCGGCGTTTATTTGATTTTAATGTATTTGGTCTGTGATTAAAAGCTTTTTGTTCACTTTGTATTTCACTCTTCTTTTCTTCTGACAGAAGGACTAAACTTTTCTTATCTACAATGTCATTCAAGACCCACCCCATCTGCTGAAGGCCACAGAGGGTTGCATAGGCGTACACGCGACAGTCAAAGGCTTCATTGCGAGCCTTGCGTGGGTTCTTCCATACAAGCACCTTACGTGTGCCCTTCCACTCCTTGACGCGCTTCTCTGCGGTGAGCTGCTTAAACCACTCCTCCTCCCTGTCCATTGGGAAGTGGCAGTATCCAGGATCACCATCCCTGTCAATGAGCAATCTATTGAACACTGTGTTCTTGGCAGCATCAACACCAACATTATAAAATGGTATGTTGATCTTGCCACCACGTGATGGTTCTTTTGGCCAGACAGGGTAGGGCTTTCCTGCTGCTGCGATACCACGGATTGGCCAGATGCGTCTGTTCATTAATCGGCTGCAGAATGATGCCACTTGCTGGGTGTGGCCACCACCCATGTCAACTGAGGCTGCTGCTATGTAGGTGAAAGACCCATCATTATATACCCACTTCCTGTTAAGATATTCCAAAAGGTGCTGCCAAGTTTCTGGGTGTCCAGGATCGCCAGCTATGATGTGGTGTGCCAAACTCCATGACTCTTCATCCTTCCCCCAGCCAACAACTTCACACTCAAGGCGATTGTTCTGAGTATCAATCCCAGCAGTGATCAACCCAACTTCATCTGGCACCTCAGCCATGTATATCTCACGCCTGTTCATCATGAAGTCAACATCAGATATTGTGTCTCCAGGATCATCAAATGTTTCTGCGAGCTGGGTGTTGATGAAAGATTTCAGGCGTTCAATTGAGCCTTTAGTTTCTCCCCAGAGCTTGACCATGTCTGACAATGGCCGAAAGCTTGAGTACAATTTGTTTGCCCAGAAGCCAGCATGGGAGTTGTCACAAGCTCCAACCTCACACATCTCACAATGCGCCCTGCCTTCCTCACCCCAACTGTTCTCGCCATTGGGATCCCAGCCCTTTGGCTTGTTGTGGTGCTTGCATTCTGTGCAAAAGAAGTCAGCTGTCTGTCGCCAATATATTTTTTCAAGAGCAACATGGCGATCATACTCTGACCAAATAACACCACAAGTATCACAACAGTAACCAGCAGTGTCATGGATTGGGCTGCCAGATTCATCCTTGTCCCACTTGACATTCTTCCAAGCCATGACCTGCTGAGCCTCGCAGTGAGGGCATGCCACAAAGGGCTTGCGCTGGTCGCTTGAATTATAACTGTCTTCAATGCGGCTGTCGCCTGTTGTTGTTGGTGAGCACACCCGAATTGATAGGCTGTTGGATGCATATTTACTCATCCGCTCCTCAGCCAGCGTTATGGGGTCACCCTCCTCACCTGCCGAATCATCATACTTGTCAATCTCATCAAGCAGCACAACCCTGATGGCAAACATCGCCAAGTTTGCAGGGACATTTGCCGAGACAATGGCAATGTGGCCTCCTGGAAATTCTTTGTGTTGGGCAGTGTTGGATGCATCTCTGGTCAGATCTGTGTTGAACTTTCTGTTAAGCCGAGGGGAGGATTTGATCATTTCCTTAAGACGAACATTTGAAAACTTGCGCGCAAGATCATCCTTGGGCTGGGCAACCAGAATTGGGCAGGGATCCATGTCAACAAAATAGCCAATGGCATTAAGGATGAGCTCAGTTTTCATCAGCTGAGTTGAGCACATGACTGATATTGTTCTGACACCTGACTCTGTGATGGCACGCATTGGTCCTCGTGCAACCTCCATCCTGTCAGTGTGCCACTTCTCATTCTTTGCTTTATTTAGATAACGGTATTTGTCTGCCCACTCATCAACCGTCATCATCTCCTGAGGCTTCTGCCCTCTCTGATAAAACTCGTTCATCATCTTCAGGATTGATGACGATTGGCATTGTTGCGTTTCGCTCAAGTTGCTCATGGACTGCCCTTTTCAATACATCGTGAAGTTTCTTTGATGGCACACCAAGCTGCTCTGCCATCTTGACTGAAACAATCTCAGGCCAATTAAGCCAAACATCACGATTGTTTCTGCTGGTGGTAAAGATGAACTGCTCAACCTCTTCTCGCTCAAGCGTTTTGCCCTCTGCCTCCAGAAGTTTGAGTGATGCCAAGCGAGCCTTTACCTGCTGCTCAACTGCCTTGTGATATGAATAGGCAATGTCAGGTGCATTCTTCGCTCCCATCTCGCAAGCTGCAATGACCTTCTCATAAGCTTGCATGTGAGCATACTCATTTGAGTTGAGGTCAAATTTTGGTCTGCCAAGGTTGGAGGCAACTTGCTGCCTTTTCTTTGACTGGGCAACTTCAAACTCCTTCTGCGCCTTTGGCCATGGCCAGAGGAACTTGCCATCCTTTTCTTTGAAGGACACCTCACCTTTTTTACGCAATCCGCCAAGGAGGAACTTTGAGCAATCAAGCCTTTCGCAGATTTCTCCTGTCGTTATCCATGTCTGTTTTTCGCTATTGGTCAATTGTCTTTTCCCCTTTATATTCAATTACTTCTGATCAGTTAGAAAGTGCCAGTTCTTTAAGCACTTGAAATGACTAGCTTTTTCACCACTGTGTGAATTTGCAGTGACCGACGCGAAATACCCTCAACATCCTGCAATCCTAGGGGAACCCCGTAATAGGGGGGTGTGGGGGTGGGTCTGTTGGTCAATTATTTTTCATCATGAGAGAACTCTCTCAAGGTTGCGCTGCATGATATCATCAGCGTCGGTTGTGAATACTTCTGCAGTTTCATACAGCGGCAGTGCCTTATCATAATCAATTGTCTTCTTGAATATCGCCAGCAACTTTAGTTTGCCGCGCTTTAGGCGTTGATAGACTGCTGTCTGCCCACCCTTCTCAGAGCTACCCCCATCAGGACTCCCCACAAAGCTCCCCTTGATGCGATCCTCAAGTGTTCCCAGCCATCGCTTAGGACCAAGTGGCAGGTTGCCGAATTTATTAATCCGAGCCTTGACTGGCACCAGCAGGTTGCTCTTAAGGGATGCATAGTCGCCAACCTGACGCACTCCCCCCTCAATGATCCCCCCCATATATTCAGACTGTAACCTAGGGATATATGTGGAGGAGGTCAAATTCTTGGGGGTGGACTTATTCACAAATACCTTTTTTGAGAATGAGGTGGGATTATTGACATTCTGCTCAATATCCTGGATCCAGTTAGTCCTTAGTCCGAACGCCATATCATTGAGACCGCCAGATACCGCCTTAAGGGCATCTTCCTCAATACCTCTGAGGGCTGCCATGATCTGCTCAGTGTTTATGCTTACTGATATGTTAGGATTAGCCATCAACCCCTCCCATAGCTTTTATTCACGCCTTGCCAGATAGTGGATCTAGCTCTTGGTCTGGGGTGGTGGCTCCTGAGGTGTCTCCATTGCCTTCAACACCCTCAACTCCATCTCCTGCCTTGCCTTCATCTGGCACATGGATGCCAACATTGGTAGGTTTGCTGCTTTGCTTAGGAGGTTTGCCCTTATTTGTTTTCTCATCACTTTTCCCTTTTTCAACAACTTTTTTGCCAGACTTCTCAACAATCTCAACAGTTATGACCATCTCATGGTCGCCACGCACAGAATCAATCAGCGAGGACACAATTGGCTTAAGTGCATGTAGAGCACCCTGCTCAGCTCGCATTTTGCCAGAAGCCTCAATTTGTTCTTTAGTTATCTTAGTGCTGTTCATTATTGCCCCTTTTCCTTTATCAACTCAATTTGTTTCATTCTACTCTCAAGGTGTTCAGCCTTGACTTCGCCAAGTTTAGAAGCATCAACACACCAAGAGGCAACAATATCATCATCATTCTGCCAAAAATGGGAAAACTCGCATGATATGTAGCTATGGCCTTTATCAACTTTGATCTCCTTGACAACCTCACAAGCAGAGGGGTCATCAGATGCACACATCACAGAAAGTACCAAAGTAACTAAAATCCAACTATTCATGGTTCCAAAAAATCCAATTGCAAAAGTTGCTTTAAACCGAACAATGCAATTAAACCTGAAAACGAACACAAAGAAAAGCACTTTCTTCACAAAGTCTGAAAATGGCGCCACCACCCCAAGCAAAATCTGCCAGATCTGCCACCAAAAATCCATGCCGAAGATCAAGACCCAGCCAAAAGTCCATAAAAGCCACAAAGGCCAAGGGAACCAACACATACAAGGAAAAAAGGCAAAAAATAAGTCGGACTCGCAAAAAACCAGCCTCCTCTTCTTTATATATTGCTTTCCCATTGTATTAAGTAGAATATATATGTATATTATTATTACTTATTTATATGTATATTAAATTATATATAAAATTAGTTAAAAGTAAGAAGTACGAAGTAATAACCCGCTAACGCTTTCCTACCTTCGGCATCAGAGAATTCGCACTACCGAAGCGAGTACGAATTAATCGCAAAAAAAAGACACAAACGCCGAAATATGGAGAAAATCTCAAAAATGCCATCCAGCGTCGGACTATTCGCACTTCACACAACCACACCGAAGGCCAAAAAAATCCACAAAATCACCACAAAATAGAAACCAATAAAAGTGGTCAATAAACTCCTTTACTTCCACAAACAAACTAAGCTTTAATCAAAAAGTCAAATTACAGCTAAGTAGAAAAAATTGGCACAAAAATCTTAAAAAAGGGAAAAAGCACAATGTTGATAGCAATAACTGGCGCTAAAGAGTCAGGAAAGACCACTCTCGGCAAATACATAGAAGAGGAATTTGGCTTCGTCCGAATCCCCATGGCTGAGCCTTTAAAGTCAATGTTGAAGGCTGTAGGGATGTCCGAGGAGCAGTTGAATGGCTCCCAGAAGGAAAAGCCCTGCGACTTATTATGCAACCGCACCCCACGTGAGGCTATGCAAACTCTTGGCACTGAATGGGGACGCGTATTGATTGGCCAAGAAATATGGACAAACTTATGGGCTAACCGAGTCAAGCAGCACATAAATGTTGTGACTGACGACATCCGCTATCCCAATGAATTAACAGCAGCCAAGACCCTAGGAGCAATCACCATAAACATAAGGCGCCAAGGAAAAGAAGGCCAAGACAGCCACAGCAGCGAGCTTTATGCCAACTGTATGAAGACAGACATCCAGCTGACCAATGATGGCACAATTGAGGAATTAAAATACCAATTTGACACCATCATGCGACCAATATTCTTGGAAATTTTGACATCAAGAGCAGCTGGACAAGCATAATGCCAACAATTGAAAAATTTGAAGAACTGATCAATAAAATCAGAGAAAAAGGTGCAATGACAAGGCGTGCTTATCGCAAGATTGAGCGTCAAATAAGAGGTCTATCTGAGAACCAGAAGTTGTATGAGTTCGAGACAATCAGGCGCTTTGGCCAGATGCACAAGGCTTATATAAGAGAGCTTGTCGCAATCAAAGACGCCATTGAATCCAATGCTGATGATGTGGTTTGGTTTGATGACATTACAACTGTTGTTGACCACATAGACAGCATCATCAATGACAAATTAGTAAATGGAACCAGAAGGATAGAGCAGATAACATTATCCTTCCCAGAAGATGAAGAGGACTAACACCATGAAAACGATAGAAGAAATGAAGCTTGAGATTTTGAACTCCACAAGCTCAGAGGATGCAGTGTTGATAAGGCGTCAACTGAGAATGGCTGAGCGGTTGGTTGATGAAGCTTTAAATGGCACACCATTTAATGACAATGCAGTCAACAAAGCAAGTCAAAGAGCAGCAAAACGCGCAATTGCAAACACCAAGGACACATTCAACTTTGGGCACCACCAAAGGCAAAAACGCACAGAGGATGCCATGCTGTCAGCACAGGTCGATCGCTTAAAACTTGAGCACCTCACCAAAGCCCTAATGGAGGCAGTCTTCAAAGAAGACAAGCAATCCATCAATGAACTTTGTGAAAAACTGTCAACCCACTTCAAGCAGAAAGAGACTCTAACAGCTTACATCTGGGAAGCATTCAATCGCAACCCACACAACCCAAAAAAGAAGGAAAACATCCAAAATGGCTGAAGCCAATAAACAATTACAGATCCCAGAAGTGATCACTCTTCCAAAAAACACGAACTTGATCAAGTTCATCCAAGATGTCTATGATCTATCACACCCTGTCGGCATGGGCAAGATACATTACACACCTGAGCCTTTATCAGATGAAGAGGCACGCAGCATAGCAGATCAGGCCAAGGGCAGATTGTTTGAAACTTCTGGCCTCTTAATAAGGATGGATTATGTCAATGGTCGCGCTTGTAAGATGAACATTTATGCAACTGCTGATGGCACCTTATATATAGACAGCAATTGGTTTGACCACACAAAGGCAGAGTTCAGCCGCCTTCTGCAACGCACAAAGATCAAAAATGTCAATCTTGAGCGCGACAAGGCGACAGAAGCCCAAATCAAGAAAGACCGAGCATTCAACCCATTTTCAACACAGAGAGGCAGTGAAGATGACTAGTGAGGCTTTAAATGAGTTTGGCATCCACATGTTTGCTTCTGATCTTGAGTTCCCAATTGGATTTTATGACTCCAACAGTGATGATGTATACATCAACCTTTTGGCATTTTCAAAGAAAGACATCATTAAGATTGCTTTGAGTTCACCAGAGTGCTATCAGATTGGTGATGATGCTTATGTGAAAATTGGAACAATCAAGGGTGTGCTTAATGATTGTGAGATCCTAGCAAAGACCATTTTGGAAGTTGAGGAAGGGCTAACTGCAGCATATAAATGGGAGTTAAATTAATGACTGAAGTCAAAGATGAGTATGGCGTAACATATAAAGCCACATTAAGCAGCTGTCAACGCATAGACACAAGAGATAAGCTCAACAGCGTCATAAACTGCCACCCCAAGGCCATCCTGTTCAGCAAGCAGTGTAGCAACCTTAAGGCTGATCAGGCAAGGGAGCTTATTGACAATCACAAAAGCGTCTATTTTGCCATAACAATATTGATGTTAAAAAAGCGCAAGACCAGATTCAAGCAATTCACAGATTGGCTGGCCAGCCATGTTTAGCATTGTTGTGAAGGACAGTCATGGTGAGTGGTGTGAGAGTTGTTCAAGCAAGGAGCAAGCTGAAGCCTTGGCCAAAATCATGCAAGAAAGGCCTGAAGTCAAAGGTGTCAAAGTAATCAATTGGAGTAAGAGCCACAAATGAGCATTCGCAAAAATGAGCAATTCCCTGACAGGGAGCGAGTTGTCAGGCCAGACCACCACCACAGGGAGGCAAGGCGGCTTGAACTCACTGAAATGGCCAAAAAAGCTTGTGACAAGTTTGGTGGCTGTGCATTAATTGACGACAAGTATGCATTTGTTGACATCACGAAATTCAACATCACTGACAGAAGAACTCAACGAATTCAATATGATGACAATTAGTCTGCTAACTGAGCAATTAATTAACCAACTCTTAACTGTTCCCGAGGTATAATTAATTATAGGGTAAGGCGATCAAGTTCAACTCTTAATAAAGGAAAAAAGAAAATGACACACAGCTACGAAAAAGCCCTTGAGATTGTTGAAGAGCATTTTGGCAAAACATTCCCTGAAGCCACTGAAATCAAAGACAGATCTGACTTTGATATTGAAGACCGCTGCTACCTGATCAACTCACACCCAGTGCAATAAACCACTACAACCAACCCAAAAGGAGAACTACCATGCAACCATTAAGCAACGAACAAATTGAGAAATTTGCCCCTTCAGTATTTTCAAATGTGCAACACTCAGCCCTTTCTGAAAAATACCGTCACATCCCAACCAGCGAAGTATTGTCTGGCATGAAACAGGCTGGCTTCCTCCCTGTCATGGCAAGTCAGACAACAGCACGCATGGCTGAGCGCAGACTGACCAACAAGCACCTGCTTCGCTTTCGCCACCCAGACATTAAGCCAAATGATGATGGTGAGATTGCTGAAGTCTGCCTATATAACAGCCACAATGGGTCTTCAAGCTACAGACTGATGACAGGAATTTTCCGCATGGTCTGCTCTAATGGCTTGATTGTTATGAGTGAATCCATTGGTGAGGTGAAAGTACGCCACATTGGATCGCCTGTTGACACTGTTGTTGCTGAGAGCCTTGCCATGATTGAGAAGGTGCCACAGGTTTACTCATCAATTCAGGAATGGATGGATATTCCACTCAGCCCAGAGGAGCAGACAGGCTTCGCTATGTTGGCGAGAGCTGCACGTCCAGGATCCATTGAAATTGAGCCTGAGACCCTTATTGAGGCTCGCAGACCTCAGGATGATGTGAATGAGAATGGATCTCGCAGCCTTTGGAGAACCATGAATGTCATTCAGGAAAACATGGTGAAGGGTGGAATGATCTATCAGGATGCCAACAATCGCACTCGAACAACCAGAGCAATCAAAGCCATTGGCGCTGATGAACTGGTCAATCGAAGACTTTGGGAGGCGACAGAGGCTTTCCACAAGCAACTGGTGAATGCATAATCTGGCTGGGCTGGGGTGAAAGCTCCAGCCCACCCCTTGTAAAGGAGAAAAGGTCATGATTAGTGTCATATCTGAAGGATTTAGGAAGGCTAGAAAAGCGCACAGATGTGATGCTTGGCCTTTTTTATCTGATGCCAAGGCTGACTTGCCAGAGATTGAAAGTTGCAAAGGCATAAAATCTGGCGATGAATATTATTACCAAGTGAACGATTATGATGGCATCAACACATTCAAGTCATGCAAGGGGTGCCTGCAGCAATCTGAAGATTATGGCATCACCCTTAATGAGTATTTTTAACAAAGGAGAGCTACTGTGATACCTGAAGAATGCCAAATTTTAGATGAAGCTTGGTTTGGCAGTTGGCCAGAAGGATGAGTGCAAACTCAAACAGAAAAAGATCCGATACAAGTTCTTAAAGGACTCAATCAATGCAATCATTGCTGGTGGAAAATAATCCCTAACTGAGCAATTAATTAACCAGTTCTTAACTGTTCCCGAGGTATAATAAAGTATAGGGTGAGGCGATCAAGTCCACCCCTTGATAAAGGAAAAAAGAAAATGAAAAAGCAAGAAATCATACAAGCAATTGAAGCCTCCCCTGAAGTGTATGCTCAAGTGAGATTTGGTTCATGTGAACATCGCTATATTCTTATAGAAAAGAAGGCAGCTATAGAGACTGTCGAGGCCATAGCGTCAAAAAATCCTGAGTTTGATTTTGATGCGTCACATAAATATAATGGAATGCTTTACATTAGCTAATCGGCAAACGTAATTTTAAACGAAGGAAAATAAAATGGAAACACCTCAAATAGAGCCAAAAGAAGTATCAAGAATTCTCAACAGCCTTCCAAAAGATTGCTCAGACACTTTCGAGCATGGAGAATTTTCCTACGCCATGGATGAACTTGGAGAGATATCAGCTGAAGATAAATTGGGCAACCTGTTCCTGCTTTCAGGAGAGCTTTTCAGCGAGATTGATGAAGACACTCACTGGATTGGCCTTTTTGAAATTCTGTAAATTCAACTTATAAAGGAGAAAAGACATGACAAACATTAAAAAAGTAACACTAAACCTGCTTGGTGTAAATGGAAATGCTTTTGCAATCCTTGGCACTTTCAGAAAGCAAGCGAGGAAAGAGGGTTGGTCAAAAGAGGAAATTGATCAGGTAATTGATGAAGCCACTTCATCAAACTACGATCACCTTTTGCGGACAATCATGAGTCGCTGCAATTGATATAAAATTTCAAGGGGTGAGCAATCAAGCTCACCCCAACCAAGGGGAGATAAAATGACCACAGGCAAAAAGCAATATATTGGCGACGGAGTTTATGCATCCACTGAGGATGGATGCCTATCCCTCACCACAGAGAGTGGCATCCACATAACAAACCAAATATACTTGGAGGGTTTTGTGATTGAAAATCTCAACAGCTTCCTAGCAAGCTTAAAACAGGAAAAGGTTGATGGGTGAAGAGGTTCCAGAGTGGATTAAGGAGAAGGGCTGTAAAAGCAAGCGCCCCTTCAACACAAAGAAAGGTGCCAAGCTGGGTGCCAAGAGGTGGAGGAAAATCAAAGGCACTAGGCTTCGACCTTATGACTGCCCACATTGTGACAAGTGGCACTTGACCAGCCAAAAACCTTCCAAAAGAACTGAGCAATTAATTAACCAGTTCTTAACTGTTCCCGAGGTATAATAAAGTATAGGGTGAGGCGATCAAGTCCACCCCAATAAAGGAGAAAAGAAAATGACCAATATAAATTATGAAGCGATGGATGATGAAGAGACTTTTGTGCCACACCACATGAGAGGTGCCTATCAACGCTGGATTGAGAATGGCTTAGGGGCTGGTGGCTTTGGCATGGCACTCATAACAGGCGATCTTGGGGCTGCAATCGCAAGGGCTGACATGACCAATGCCAAACACATATTGAGCAGCTTCAACTGGTTTAAACAACACGCACCATCAGGATCATTCGGCAGTGCGGAAAAGGCTGATTGCTGGGTTGGAACCAAAGCTGGAAAACAATCCTCTAACTGAGCAATTAATTATAGGGTAAGGCAATCAAGCCTTCTAGATAAAGGAAAAAGAAAATGACAACACCACAGACACAAATCTGCATATCATTCTGCATAATGGAATATGAGATTCAGCAGATCCTCGCACACTCTGATATGCAGAAAGCAGTTGAGGCTGTTCAGGAGTTCTTCGCCATGGTTGGCGACAATGATCCTGAGGAGCTTGGAGATTTGTCTGAGATTGCCCTTCTTGAGGGTGGGGGCAACGCCTTCATGATAACATCCATGCTCATTGATGACTGATGGTCAATTTTTTACTTTGCTTTCAACCACTTTTGGTTTTAAGTTAAAAACTTAATAAAGGAGAAGAGAATATGAATAGAAGATTTAACCCAATTGGCGAACTGTCACTGGTCACCCTTAAGGAATTCAACATAAGGGTGTCAGGGTCGGTGTGTGGAAAGAATTTGTTTGTTATGGTTCCACGTGGCATTCTGGACCCAGAGAAGATGCACACCCTTAAAAGAGACAAAGATGGATTCAAGCTAGAGCAAGAGACCAATGTCGGAAGGCCATCTGTCATAATGCACAACAGATCTAAGAAAGACAAAAAGGAAGACCTCATGCTGTTCGGACCAGACTTTCACAAGAAAGCGCCTGATGTCCTTGCACTAACTAAAATACAAACAGTCAAAGCAGCCATGAGCAGTGATGGTGGAATAACCTTTGGCACCCCTGATTATTCAGTCAAGAGGTTGCCCAAGCAAACCAAGGCGAGGCAACATAGAGAGCTGGTGAAAAAGCAACCATCAAGGATTGGTGCGACTTATTTCATGAAACTTGTTGGAAGTTGTGGAGTTGAAAACACAGCCATATCCCTTGGCATGTCAACTGGCATGGTAAGCAAAATCCTGAGGGACAAGGATTGCAAGCCTTATTATGAAATTGCAGCCAAGCACATGTATTGTGAAAAATTTGAGAGTGAGGTGGTTGAGCCTGAAAAGAGCGATGGTGATCTTAAACACCTGATTGCTGCTCTTTCAGAGAAGATGTCACTGCTTGAGGGTGAGATCTTGACCTTGGCATCAAAGCAGGACACTAGGTGGGATGAGAGGATTGACAAAATCAGAGCCATAGAGCCATACAGCCCAATATTCATTGATGTTGGCGAGGGTGAGTCTGCGGATGATCTAATATCAAAGGCCAAGGAGGTTTTGTCAGCTGAGGGGCAGCAACATGTCACACAGATATTTAAAAGGGGTGTTTCATTCACAAGAGTTGATGATGATTGGGGGCAGTCTTGATGTATCCAAGCGCAAAGGAATTCAATAAGAAATTTAGGATTGGATCCAATTTCATGATAATTGGTGGGGATGGAAGGGTTTTCCCCACCAGATCTAAGGCCATAGAGCACTCCTGCGGTGTTCCTCAGGTTTGGCTGTCAGGCAGGGTGGGCTCAATAGACATAAGCCTCCTGCACCCCCTTAAGTCCCCAACAACACCCATTGATGACCTCAGGAATCACATGGGTGCTCCATCAGCCAGAGGGTTGCCTCCTGGTTCCACATCCAGCGAATAGCTTTCAAAGTGCTTCCTGAAATGATCCTGATTGTTCTTTGCACTCAGGTGAATTTCAGGTCGCCTTACAACCCACAACCTAGCAGAAGACCCATTTGATAACTGAGTTGGTACTGAGTTTGGCTCCCCACCACAACTCCTCAAAGCCTCAGCCCATTTATAGTCAGACATCCTTTCAAAGCCATGAGGGCAGACGCGCCTGTCCTTGAGGTGCCTTATGGAAACGATGTCACCCTCAAATGGCCAAGCTTTATCTTCAATGCAGCCAGCCATCCACTCCTCAAGGGAATTTCTGTTGATGCGGATTGCTTCCTTCTTGGACTTGGTCATTGGGGCTGAAGTTTTTGGATTGAAGTTGCTGATGTCTCGCGCCTTAAGGTGGAAAATCAGGTTTGAAGCCATGTCCTCAGATTTTATCCAGTCCCAAAGTGGTTGGTAATATGCAACCTGATCTTTTTCATCAGGGAAAAGCTTGGCCTCAGTCCACAGAACTGCATAACGCCTGTCACCTTTTGATATTGGGATGGCATCGCCATGGTTGGTGAATAGAAGGAAGTTGGCAAGGTTTGTTGTTGTGTAGGTTGGTGTGTGCATTCTTCTTATCTGCACAGTGGCTTGGGTTATGAGTGGCTTGATCTTGTTCATCGTCTCCATTCGGCCAAAGCTCATTAACTCGTGGACGATTATGAGTGATGATGATTCCATCCAGTCAGTGTATTTCTCGCCAATTTCCTCATTGGTCACTTCACGAACATTGTCAGCCCCAAGCAACCTGCCCATGATGGCTTCAAAGGCTGACTTCCCGACACCCTCAGCGCCCTTTATGAGAAGTGCCCAGTTTATCTTAACTCCTGGAAATTGAACCTGAAAGGCCATCCAGTCTAATATTATATTGGCTTCAAGTGAAAACTCTTGGCCAGCCTCAACCTCCTTCTTTGACCTTGGGAACAGAAAGTGCAGGTGGTTTAAGAACACATCAATGCAGCCCTCTTTTGGAATTATCTTTGGGTCTTTCCAAAGGTTGAGCATTGATATGCGCCCCTCACGCATCACCTTCCCTTTGGCAGGTCTAAAGGCTAGAGTGTTCACCTGAGGGAAGCCTGATGCCAAAAGATCATTGACATCCTGCATCTTTGGTATGTGAAAATAATCTGCAAACTGGCTTTTCTTCAAGCACTCATAATCATGGATGTGGTAAAATCTTTCAGTTGCGATGCAATAGATCCAGTCACCAGAGAATGGGTCGCGCTCAGCAGAAGCCTCAAGCAGGTAATCAACTTCCTCATCACTCATGTGCTTGACTGTGCTCTCATGGCCAGCCACAATGAGGTCATCAATCCCCTTGCCAAGCTTTGGATCCCACTTGGCAACCAGAACATCAACACCAAATCTCCTTAACCTCTTGATAAGCTTTGATTTTATCTGCATCATGTCAGGATTGTCATCCTCACCAGAATCAAGGCATATCTCAACAGTTGCCACCTCAAGGGCTTCAAGGATTGTTTCAAGGTCGTCATGGATCTTAAGACCCTGAAGCCCAATGGTGTACAAGGAGCCAACAGCAGTCGCAATGTCAGCCTTAAGAACACCCTCAGTGATCCTGATTGTTGTTGAAGCCCACACCCTAGGATCACCCTTGATATATGGACAGTGGGTTGTCTGCCAGACCTTGCCACCCATGTCTCTGCCAGCTGAGCTAAAGGCAATGTACTTGTTTATGGCGCGGCCAGCCTTCTCTTTTGGCTTGGCATTTTTCAGGAGCAAGGATGCTGTATGGCCTTCAATGTCAGTGACTGGTATAACAAGGCCAAACATTCCTGCTTGATCCCAGTGGCCAGCCTCATTCTTGAAAAATCCAGGAACACCCTCAAGATTGATCTTGGCACTTATAAGGTGGGCAAGCGCCTCTGCTGCCTTGGTGCTTCTGTTGCTTGGCTTTGTTTTATATCCTGCTGCACCTATCTGCTCACTTTTGAGCCCTCTTGATTTAAGATCCTGATCATCAGAGGCATCAAGATTGAGCGCCTCAAGATATTTTTGATAAACCATGTGGTTGTGAGGTGCAGCCCTGCCTCTTGTTTTGTAGCTTCTTTCCTGATCATCACTCATGTTCGCACCACCAGCACCTTCTCTTTGGCTCTTGTTATTGAAGTATAAAACCAGCGCTGCCTGTCAGAGTGGCTGGAGTGTCGCATGCTGCTTCTTTCATCAAACACAGCAACCTTATCATATTCAGATCCCTGAGCTTTGTGAGCTGTCAGGCAATAGGCATAGTCAAAGTCAGATCCAAATCTGAATCCACCCATTGCTTTTTGGACATTAATTTCTTCATTCCACTCAAGCCTATTTTCTTTGGCTTTGAAAAAGCCTTCATTCCAAAATGGCCAAGTTTTTATTTCAACCCCAGCAGGGAGTGTGATGTCAGGATTGATCCGTACAGCACCAAAATGGTCACCAGTTTCTTCAAAGCTGCCATCTTGTTGCATTGTTTGGCCATTATACATCACCAAGCGCCTTCTGCCACCATCACCAAATGGGTCGCTATCAGCCACTCTTATATTTTGTAGGCATATAATTGGCTCCTCTGGCAGCAGGGTGTAGGGTCGATATCCTTTGGCCAATCGTACACGCTCATTTATGAAGTGCCTTAGGGAGTTCCTAAAACAAATAGCCTGAACATCTTTATCTGCGATTGTTTGATAGAGCCTTGGGTGGTTGATGCTGCAGTGCCTTATCTCTTCAAAATTCATGTCCTCAAGGCGCGGCTCATTGCCTTCTCTTATAAGGGTGGCATAGCGTGTTATTGGATTTTCAAGAGCAACCCTGTGGACTTCTTTCATTTCAATATCAAGCACTGAAGAGGCGCACATAACACCACCGCTTGATCTGACTGGTGGAAGTTGGAATGGGTCGCCAAAGAATATAACTCTGTCAAAGGCAGACAATAAGTCGCGCATTATATCCTCACCAATCATTGAAGCCTCATCAACAAGGGCTATGGGTGGGAGGTTTTTGGCCTCAATGCCATCTGAATTGAAGGCGAATGAAACTTCAACATCAAGAACAGTTGGAAGCCCACCCTCATCTCTGGCAACTTCCCCAGCTTCATCAAGCTTATAAATTGGAGTTTCAATTGGCATATAAAGGAGTGAATGGATGGTCTGAACTTTTTCAATACCCTTTCCACGCAGGACTTGGGCTGCTTTGTTTGTGGGTGCCAGAACAACACACCCACCCCCAAGCACCTCAGCTAGGCAAGCCAGAACAGTTGTTTTTCCTGTCCCTGCATATCCACCAATTCTTGTCACTTTTTCGTTTGATTTCAAAGCCTTATCAAATGCCATCAACTGAAGCTCTGATAGGTTATCATAATTTATAGCCATTATATTCTTCCTTCCTTTATATGTGAAACTCTGCCACGTGAGAACGAACTATTAATTAATATATACAAAAAAGAAAGCTCTTTTAATATATTAATTGACCACGTTGATAACTTTAATATTTTTTCAAAAAGTCCTTTTCTTTCAGATTTTATTAAGCTAAGCATAATGCATATTTTGAAAAAAAGGAAAAAAGAGCATGAGCAGATACTATGTGCAAACAACACGAAAAGGTGTACACGACAATCCAATGCAGAAGCAAGCGCCAAGCAGCCAAAGAGAGTCAATAGTGATATGTGACAGGCGCCAAGAAGGAGATCAAACCTTGATTAAATTCAGGAGAGCAAGTGATCTTGATCTTGCTGATAGGGTCTGTGAATTTCTAAATAATAAGTGATGTGGTCAATTAATGGCTTTACTAAAAACACTCAAGGTCTTAATTATGGATCTGTGAAAAAGGAATGATGATTATATGCCAACAGTTTATATACCGCAACAGCCAATGCCAAACAGGCGAACTGGATGGATGCCTGATTTGAGCTCAGCTTCTGAATATGGAAATATCAAATACATATTCAGTGGTGGTGAGAAGGTGTATGCCCTTCCTGGACCGAGTTTATTCAAGGCAAGTCAAGAGCTTAAGGGATTCAACCCCAAGGAAGACTTTGTCCTCTGGCCAGGAGTTGGTGATCCTGCAGCCTTGTTCACAACCATAATTGCAATCATGCGATTCAACCCTGAAAAAATCACCTTTTTATACTGGGATCGCAAGCGCGATCCTGAAGGCAACAGAAGCAAGAGCCAAGGATTTTATGTCCCTTGCACAATCACAATACAGGAGAATAGAAGTGACCAATTTACCCCCACCAAATATTGATTTTGACAAAGTTGTAGTGACTGGTGATGTTCGCCAACTGACATTGTTGGTTGAGCGCCTCAAGTCTAAAAAGGCTGATCTGTCTGAGGCTGAAGAGAAAGTGTCAGCAATCAAAGAAGAAATAAGCAGGATTGAATGTGATGAAATACCTGATATGATGGACAGCTGCTCAGTAAAAGAATTAACCCTTGGCACTGGTGAGAAGGTTGTTGTTAAGCAAATCATCAAGGCTGGGCTCCCGACAAAGGGAGCGATTGAAGGCCAAAAGGATGCTGATAAAAAAGCCATGCTCACCCACCGCCTTAATGAGGGGCTTGATTGGCTCCGAAAAAATGGTGGAGAGCCTCTTATCAAAAATAAGATCACAATTGAATTTTCAAAAGGCCAAGACAATCTGGCTGGAGATTTTGAAGGCAAGGCTGAAGAGCTTGGGTTGCCAGCCCTCAGGGAGCAATCCGTCAACAACTCAAGCCTGAGTAAGTTTGTTGGCACCAAGTTGTCTGCTGGTGTTGATATGCCAAAGGAAACATTAGGAATTTACCTAGGTCGCAAGGCTGAAGTGAAAAAAGCACGATAGTGTGCAGTTAAATATCAAAGGAGAA
>Ga0136600_1000260_pt1 | contig 29056 bp, 31 predicted proteins | sample AntRauMFilla2698_FD_104634 | JGI IMG/M metagenome (GOLD analysis project Ga0136600, IMG submission 104634) | Saline lake microbial communities from Rauer Islands, Antarctica - Metagenome Filla 2 #698 | ecosystem: Environmental > Aquatic > Non-marine Saline and Alkaline > Saline | place...
CCTGCCCGGTCATGGTGCGATGCGCTTAACAACGGCGCGGTATTATACGCCGTCGGGGCGCTCTATTCAGGCCAAAGGCATTGAGCCGGATATTATGGTCGAGTTAGCGCGCATTGAGCAAATAGACGAGCGCGGACGTATGCGCGAATCTGATTTGCGTGACGCACTTGATAACCCCGAGCGCGGAAAAGATAAGGACAGTGAAAAGGTTTCTGGCGAAGAATCTGGTGCGGATGCTGATGAGAATGACGAAACCGTTATTAAGGATTATCAACTATCCCGCGCGCTCGATCTGCTGGGCGGCTTGTCTCTATATAAAAAATCCAATCAAGATGTTCAGATTAAATCAAATGTAGGAGCCGGAAATCAGTAAGCTGTAATTGGCTCGCACTAAACACGGCCACATCAAAATATGATAAATAAGGCGCGCATTCTATCGGTAACCGGTATCCTTAAAGATAAGGATATTTTGCGTGCTATGGCGCGCGGATTGGTCGTTGCAAGCGGAATATATATTTTGATCCTGTTGTCGTTATTGATACGCAGCGACGCAATTTATAACAATATCGAAGCCACCCTCCCCCAGCGCATTGTGCCGGTCAGCGCCCCTAATATATTGGCATCGGAAAAAGCCGCAGAAGACTATAAGCGCCCCGCTTTGGGCGAGCAAACCGCGCAAGGATTACTGCCCGCTATTAACGAAGACGGCCTAAGTTATTTTAAAGCATTCCGCCATGAATTTATGTTGCCGCATGGCAACCCGACCATTTCTATTTTGTTAACGGGTCTACACGACCTTGGCGCCGAGAATAAATCCTTGCTGGATAACTTACCGCCGGAAATCGGCGTGATATTATCCGCCTATCAAAATAATTTAAGCACGATGGAAAAGCGCCTGCGCGCCGATAAGCGCGAGATTTGGCTGCAGCTTCCGATGGAGCGTCATAAGGCCGATGAGAGCTATATCGACCCCGGCCCCAAAGCCATCCTCTCGCGCAGGCCGTTGGTTGATAACAAAGAAATGATGCATTGGACCATGAGCCGCGCGCAAAATTATATTGGGCTTGCCACCTATAGCAGCGATGTCTTTGCCAAAAACCAGCCGGTGATGCGGGCCATGTTAAAAGATATCTTTGATCGCGGCCTTGGTCTGTTGGAACTCAATCCGGACGGGCTTACTTATTTCGAGCAAAATGCCGCCTTTTTCAATGCCCCCTATATTCGCACTGATATCGATGTCTCAAACGAGCAATGGCTGACGCGGCGCAAGGATGCCTTCATTCAGGCCGAAGCACGCGCGCGCGAGACAGGGCATAGCCTCTTGCTGTTGCCGTTTTACCCCAATGCCATAAATGACTTAAAGCTATGGCTACGCGGGCTGGAAAGTAACGGTTTCATCCTTGTGCCCTCCTCGGCGATTGCGGCCAAAGGCATCGCCCCCGATACATTGCATAAGCCTTCACGATAATGAGCGATAAACCCTATAGGCCCTGCGTTGGCATTGCCCTGTTTCATGATAACGGGCGCGTTTTTGTCGGCGAGCGCATTGATACGCCCGGTGCATGGCAAATGCCCCAAGGCGGCATTGATGAGGGCGAGGATTTACAAGCCGCCGCCTTCCGTGAGCTTTATGAAGAAATAGGCACGGACAAAGCAAAGATATTGCGCATTGCCGATGAAACCATTTGCTATGATTTACCGCCGGAGCTGCAAAATAAATTATGGGGCGGGCGCTATGCGGGACAAGAGCAAACATGGATTGCCATGCGCTTTACCGGCGCGGATAGCGATATAAAACTAGACGCGCATAAATATCCGGAATTCTCAAACTGGCAATGGGTTGACCTTGATAAAACGCTTGATCTTATCGTGCCGTTTAAACGTGAAACCTACAAAAAAATCATAGCGCTATTCGGCGATCTATAAGCAAAGAGCGTTTTTGTCCGGCAAGAAAAGTAAGGCGCCGCTTAGTATTCTACGTAAGCCGCAACTTGACGAGGTCCGTACGAAAACGATCAAAGCTTACGGATTAATGGGAGACCAAGCCGGATCGGATCCATCACGCGGCGTGTTCAAAATGCGCTCGTTATAGCCCGTAATATCGATTGTGTAGAGCTTGGCCTGACGCATTTCACCGCGCGCGCCAACGGGGCGTTCCTTAAAGTATGTCAAAACGCGGCCATTGGGCGACCAGCTCGGCCCCTCCACGTGATAGGCATTGGTTATTAAACGCTCGCCCGATCCATCGGGGCGGATAACGCCAATATAAAACTTTCCTTGATACATGCGGGTAAAAGCAATCAAATCCCCGCGCGGTGACCATACGGGGTTGGCATAGCGCCCTTTGCCGAAGGTAATGCGCTGCGCACTATTGCCATTAATATCCATCACATAAAGCTGCTGCGCGCCGCCACGATCGGATTCAAACACAATGCGCTTGCCATCGGGCGCGTAAGATGGCGCCGTATCAATACCCGGATTGGTGGTAATACGTTTTGATCGGCGCGTACGCAGATCCATTTCATACACATCACTATTGCCGTTTTTGGCAATGCTCATCACGACCTTATTGCCATCAGGCGAAAAGCGCGGCGCAAAGGTCATGCCGGGAAAATCACCCAGAACTTCCTGACGGCCGGTATTAATATCATAGATATAAACGCGCGGCTTGTTGCGGGCATAAGACATATAAGCGACAGTCTGCGAGCTAGGCGAGAAGCGCGGTGTTAAAACCAAATCACGCCCGTCAGTCAGATAGCGATGCCCTTCACCGTCCTGATCCATAATGGCAAGGCGCTTAATACGTTTTTGCGGCGGGCCGGTTTCGGAAATATAAACAATGCGTGTATCAAAATACCCCTCCTCGCCGGTGATGCGCTTATAAATTTCATCGGAAATAATATGCGCCACGCGTCGCCAATTATCTTCGGTGGTCATATAGGCCATGCCGATTAATTGCTTTTGCGAAAACACATCCCACAGGCGAAATTCAACGCGTGTGCGTTGGTCATTGGTCTGGGTAACAACGCCGGTGACAAGCGCTTGCGTGCTAATCGCGCGCCATTCATCAAAGCGCACGCCCTGTTTTTCGATCGAATCCGGACTTTGTACAAAGGCGCGCGGATTAAGCGTGCGGAACAAGCCGGAATTTTCTAAGTTCTTGGCGATAATTTGCGGAATATCCGTGGCTAAGCGCTGATGCTCCGGCTTATCGGCATGAAAGTTCGGCACGGCAACGGGCATTGGCTCGACCACGCCGCTGGTTATATCAATCTCCAGATTGGCATGAGCCGCCCCAGGACTCATGAGCGCAAAAATTATCAGAGCGAAAAAAGAAATAAGAAAACGGTTCATGCAACATTCTTTCTATTTATATCTGTTTTATTCATACGCTTAAATATGGTCATTTTATGGTTTCACCAAAATTGCTTTTCCCGCGAAAGCGGGAATCTGTCACTAACAATCATAAGATCCCCGCCTGCGCGGGGAATACACAAGAAGAAATTACAACATATCACGCGGATCAAAACGAATCGTAATGGTTTTCCATTCCTCGAATTTCTCCGGCGGTAGCTGTAATGGCGTGCAGTTCGGGTTCCGCAGAGCCCTCAGCGCCGCATCTGCCGCCGCGCGAAAATGGCTGTCCTGATTATAACGTAACTGATCGGCAATCATAGCCTGCCGCACCGTTCTATCCGGATTCATTTCGGCCTTGATAATCACGACCAATTCTTCGGCATATTTCGCGCCGGCCATCACATTCCAGCACCGCGCAAGCTGCGCGCGCAACGCATCTTCCTCGCTCATCGTCAGCTTGTTGGCGTAATCATCAATGGCGGGAGCCTCTTCTGCGCCCTCATCGGGCGCATCTTGCTTATCATCTTCCTCTGCGGGCATCAGGTTTTTCAGCAAGCTCTGGAAATCCTTTTGCTCCTTTGGCGGCTCCTTTTTTGTCACCGGCTTTTTCTTTGGTGGCTCGGGCTTCTTAGGAGGTGGCTCCTCTTTAGGCTCCTCCAACTTATCCGGATCGGGCACAGGCTCGGGCGCCTCACGAGGTTGTGGCGTCAGTAAATCCGGCGGCACTTCGGCGTCCACCTTCTCGGGCTCTTTCTTTGGCGGCTCGGGCTGCTCTTCTTTTACATGCGGCTTGGGCTTTTTGTTGGTTTGCGTGATCTCGTCAATTTCAACAATCTCTACGGGAAATGGTTTATCAATGACGCGCTCGGGTGTCACGCGCGGCAATGCAAACGCGCTCGCGCTCAAAATAATTAAATGAATAACGACAGACCATATCAACGCCCCATTCATAGAGTCATTGATAACGACTTTCGGTTTTTTCTGTACTTTTGCCATGTGTTTTTAAGACGGATCAGAGATTAAGGCCACCTTGGTAAAGCCCGCCCCGTTTACCGCGCCAATCACCTTCATAACTTGGCCGTAGGAAATGGCTTGGTCGGCGCGGATATATATGCGTCGGTCGGCCTGCCCCTCGGTCATGGCGGCAAGCAAAGGTATGAGGCGACCGTCCTTAATCTCGCTCTCGCCAATATAAACCTTGTCGTCTTTGGTAACGGTAATCTCGATAGGCTGGTTTTCTTCTTCGCTCATCGCCTTGGCTTTTGAGTCGGGCAAATCAACGGCCACACCCGCAGTGAGAAGCGGCGCGGCGACCATAAACACAATCAATAGCACCAGCATGACATCGACAAAAGGCGTCACATTAATCTCGGCCATCGGCCTGTACGCCCCGCCTGTACGTCTGCCGCGCGAGCGGGTTTTAGTGGTGAGTGATGCGCCCATATCTACAGCAACCCTTTCAGGCTGGATTTCTCGGATGAGCGCGAAGATGAGTCTTGTGAGCTGTCCATATGACGCGACAAGATAGCGGAAAATTCATCGGAAAAGGCTTCGAGGCGGTCCGCATAGCGGTTCAAACGATTAGAGAACACATTATAGGCCACAACCGCAGGAATGGCGGCGACCAGCCCTAAAGCCGTCGCAAACAACGCCTCTGCAATCCCCGGCGCAACAACGGCCAGCGAAGTATTATTGGTTTGTGCAATCGAAGAAAAACTATTCATGATACCCCATACGGTTCCAAACAGGCCAATGAAAGGCGCGGTCGAACCAACGGAGGCAAGGAAAGTCATGCCTTTTTCCAGCGCATGAATTTCACGGCCAATCGCCACGCTCATCGCGCGTTCAATACGCTGGCGCAGGCTGGCTTGCAGCGATTCGCGGCCCGGCATACCGTTCGCCACGCCCGCTTGCCATTCTTCCATTCCGGCGGAAAATGTAGTGAGCATCGGGTCTTTTTTGCTGCTTTTCACACGCTGATAAATTTTATCCAGCGGCTCGCCCGACCAAAAACTATCCTCGAATTTTTTAGCGCGCCGATTAAGTATGCTCATTACGCTTCGTTTCTGGATGATGATCGACCAGCTCCATACTGACGCGGCAATCAGCATCAACATGACAATTTTCACAATCGGGTCAGCCATCATAAACAGCCCCCACATTGAAAGGTCATGCGTGTAAGAGCCCAAATCAACAGCCTGTATTGTCTCGTTCATTGTCTTATCTAGCCTTCTTTAGCGATTAAATGTTTTCCAAATTTGGTTTTTAATTCTTCGGGAATACGCACGGGGCGAATGGTTTTGGAATCAACGCACACAACGCTCACTTTCATGTCGGATAATATCAATTCATTTGCGTCATTTTTATGGCGGTATAATTTTTGCCGCATCACAAAGCTGGTGTTTTTCACGGCTTCGATGGCGGTGTTCATGGTCAGTAAATCATCAAGAAACCCCGGCGCAAAATAATCAACTTCGATATGGCGAATAACAAATGTGACGCCAAGCTCTTTATCCAGATCACTACTCTGATAGCCGATATGACGTAAAAACTCTGCGCGGCCACGCTCGGCAAAAGTAATAAAGCGCGCATGATACACAATGCCGCCCGCATCGGTGTCTTCGTAGTAAATTCGTATAGGAAGGTCGTGGCTCATGTCTCTATCTTTGCGTTTATTTATCTTCGAACAAATCCGGCGCATTGGCCGTCTTGGGGGCGGAAAGGCCAAGATATTTATACCCTTTTGATGAAAGTGTACGCCCGCGCGGTGTACGCTGCACAAGCCCCTGCTGCATGAGGTATGGCTCGATGACATCTTCGATCATGTCGCGCATCTCGGACAATGCTGCGGCCAGTGTTTCAACGCCCACAGGCCCGCCACTGTAATTTTCGGCAATGCATGATAAATAGCGCCGATCCATCATATCAAGCCCCGCTTTATCAACATCAAGCCGTTGCAGCGCGCCATCCACCTGCGCCGCGCAGACCTCTTTATTTTTGCCTTGCGAAAAGTCGCGTACGCGCCGTGTTAAACGTCCGGCAATACGCGGCGTTCCGCGCGAGCGTTTAGCAATTTCAAACGCGCCATCGGTGCTCAGCTTCATTTTTAGCAAACCCGCCGTGCGCGAAACAATCAGCGATAATTCCTCATCCGTATAAAAATCGAGCCGCAGCGGAATACCAAAGCGATCCCGTAAAGGATTGGTGAGCAAGCCGCTGCGTGTTGTCGCGCCAACCAATGTAAAAGGCGGCAAATCAATTTGAACGGAGCGCGCCGCTGGCCCTTCACCGATAATCAAATCAAGCTTGCGGTCCTCCATGGCCGGATAGAGAATTTCCTCCACGGCCGGGTTGAGCCGGTGGATTTCATCAATGAACAGCACATCATTTTCTTGTAAATTAGTCAGGATGGCGGCCAAATCACCCGCCTTTGCAATCACAGGGCCGGAAGTTGCACGGAAGCCTACGCCCAACTCACGCGCCACAATCTGCGCCAATGTTGTCTTGCCTAAGCCCGGCGGTCCGAACAACAACACATGATCCATCGCATCAGCGCGCGCTTTAGCAGCCCCTATAAAGACCCGCAAATTCTCGCGCAATCCTGCCTGCCCGATAAACTCATCAAGGGATAAAGGCCGCAACGCACCCTCCTCACCTTTTTCAGTGTCTTGGGGTAGGCGGTCCAGATCAGGATTTTTATCAGTTTTTAACATCATTTTTATATTAACCACGAAATGCGCGAAGGCCGCGAAGGCTTTCAATGTCTAAAATAACGCTGCGTTAAACTTCGTGTTCTTTGTGTCCTTCGTGGTTCAAATTTTTTAAGCGCTAAGTTCCTTCAGAGCGAGCTTTAGAATTTCTTCCAAATCCTCATTATCATTGGCTTTGGATTTGGCCTGCATCACGGCTTGATACGCATCCGCGCGGCCATAACCCAAATTCAGCAAGGCAGAAACCGCGTCTTGATCTATGCTGCCCCCAGCCTCCGTTTCAGTGATTTTAACGCCCGCAGCAGCCGGAGATAAATCAATCTTTCCGGCTTTGTCCTTGAGCTCGGTCAAAATACGTGTCGCCAGCTTTGGCCCCACCCCGTCAGCTTGGGTTAATCCCGCTTTATCCTGCGCGGCAATGACAATGCTCAGGCGGTCCGGCGGGCAAACAGTCAGGATAGACAATCCGGCTTTTGCGCCCACGCCTTGCACGGATGTTAGCAAGCGAAACCATTCTTGCTCCGCCGCGTCAGCAAACCCATATAGCGTAATCGCATCCTCGCGCACAGCAGTTTCAATCAGCAAGCTGGCCGCCTCGCCCTTGCTGCCGATTTGCGAGAGAGTCCGCGCGCTGGCATTGACCAAATAGCCAACGCCCGCCACATCCAAAATCAGATGGTTCGTATCAAAAGAATCTATAATGCCGCTAAGTTTTCCAATCACGATAAAGCCTGACGCAGGGTGTTATTCCACTCCCCATAATGCGCGTGCGTGATGGCTACGGCAAGGGCGTCGGCCTCGTCTTCGGTGATTTCTCCACATGTTGGCAACAATGTGCGTATCATCATTCCTACCTGATCTTTGGACGCGTGGCCGCTGCCGACCACGGATTTCTTGATTTTATTGGCGGAATATTCGGCAACGCTTAAACCTTGAAGAGAGGGAACAGCCAAAAGCACGCCCCGCGCTTGCCCTAATTTCAGAGCCGAAGCCGGATTCTTGTTCACGAAAGTTTCCTCGATCGCCGTCGTTTCGGGGCCATGGGCTTTAATAATTTCATAAAGCTGCATATGCAAGCTGGCCAATCGCGCCGCCATCTCATCTTTGGCATTTGTTTTGAGCAAGCCCGACGCCCTGAAGGTCAGACGGTTATCAATGGATTCGATAATACCCCACCCTGTTTTTTGCAGTCCCGGATCAATGCCCAATATCAACATCAGCCCACAGCCATTAATTTTTCCATGATCTCGTCGCTAACATCGAAATTCACGGTGACATTTTGAACATCGTCATTATCTTCCAGCGCATCAATCAGCTTTAAATTACTGGCGGCCGCACCCTCATCCACAGGGGTTTGCACGTTGGGCTTCCAGATAAGCCCCTGCCTCTCCGGCTCGCCATATTTGGCCTCCAGCGCGTCGCGCACCGTTGCAAAATTATCCACGGCGCAGGTAATGGAGTGCCCGTCTTCATCGCTTTCAACATTCTCGGCGCCTGCTTCTACGCCCGCTTCGAACATCGCATCCTCGCCAGCCTTATCGGCAGGATAGAAAATTTCGCCGACTTGATCGAACATGAAATTAACACTGCCCGTCTCGCCCATATTACCGCCCAGCTTACCGAATATCGAACGGATATCGCTGGCTGTGCGGTTTTTATTATCGGTCAGACATTCAACAATGACTGCCACCCCGCCGGGGCCGTAGCCTTCATAGCGAATCTCCGTGTAATCCTCACCATCCGTATTGCCGGAGCCCTTGAGGATATTTTTCTCGATGCCGTCTTTGGGCATGGATTGGCCGCGCGCTGTGGCAATGGCCAAACGCAAACGCGGGTTCATATCCGGATCAGGCCCGCCGAGCTTGGCCGCCACGAAAATCTCACGCCCAAGCTTGGAAAACAGCTTTGCGCGCTGCGCATCGGCTTTCCCCTTTCTATGTTTGATATTTGCCCATTTGGAATGACCGGCCATAAAATCCCCTCTTTGTAATTTGCATAGACTATGCTTCAATAATATCCAGATGTAAAAAATATAATATGTGCGAATGTCCTATCAATTAAACAATCTAAAAGTTCTGGTCGTCGAAGACAACATGCCAATGTTGGAGCTAGCAAAATCGCTCCTCATGACATTTGGTGTTGTTCAGATTTTCACAGCGCGCAGCGGTGAAGAAGGCTTTCAGGTATGCTGCGATGAAAATCCCGATCTTATTATCGCCGATTGGAATATGAAGCCAATGGATGGCGTGACCATGACCGAGAAGATTCGCAATGATGTTGCCGCGCCTAACCCTTTTGTTCCCGTCATTTTGATGACAGGCTTCAGCGAAGAAAAACGCGTCGTCGCCGCACGTGATTCCGGTGTCACGGAATTTTTGGTCAAGCCGTTTAATGCCCGTGATCTTTACCGCCGCATTGTCGAGGTTATTGAAAAGCCGCGCCAATTTGTGCGCTCCGAAGTTTTCTTTGGCCCGGATAGGCGCCGCCGCAGTGATGATGGCTTCAAGGGCGAAGATCGCCGCAAGCGCGCCCAAGTTGTTGCAACAAGTGACAATCTAAAAATGAATAAAAATATCGATAACTTTAAAGATAAAAAGCCCAATGATTTACAAAAAATGTTGGATGAATAAACAATGAGTGACCCAACCAAACGCAGAGATGCCCAAATTATTGACCCGAGCACTCTTTTGAAATCAAAGGTGGGCTCCGGCGGGCTTAGTGACCATGTACTTCAGCGGGCGCAATCCATGCTTGATAATGCCAGCACTGATTTTAAACCCTTGGCAGAAAACTTTCTTGATTCGATTGGTGAAACACACGCACAGGCCCAAAGTGACCTTAAGGCGGGTCAGCTTTCCGACGGGAATCATGAAACATTGATCAACACGCTAATTTACCCATCGCTGGAGCTAAAATCCCACGGCGCGATGTTTCAATATCCGGCGGTGAGCCGCATTGCGACCAATTTGGTGAAGTTTCTCGAGGTGATCAAGAGTTTAGATGAGGAGGCTTTGGAAATTGTGGAAGCCTATCATCAAGGGATAACGCTTATTGTATCCGGGCGCATTCCCAAAGAGGGACGCATTGAAGGTGAAAAGCTTTATGATGCGCTGAATGCGGCATGCACCCGCTATTTCGATAAGCATAAAAGCTAATTTCAAATGTATTCCCCGTGCAAACGGGGATCTTTCACCATCATAAGATCCCCGCTTTCGCGAGGAATCCAGATAAGATTTTATTATTCAGGCATCGTTTGAGATAATATTCCGCCCATACGGATCGGCTGAATATTTTTCGCCAGCCCATTATCATGCAAATCAATGCACACGCCGCATAATGTCGCCTCACCCTTGGCGGGCTGTTTTTTGGCAGCGGGCGTTTTCTTTGAAAATGTATGAACCGGCACGTTTTTTTCAACGCCGATCACGCTATTATAATCGCCGCTCATCCCCGCATCGCTCATATAGGCGGTGCCGTGCTCCATCACATGATAATCTGCCGTGGGAATATGCGTATGCGTACCCACAACGCCGGAAACGCGGCCATCACAAAGATGCGAAAATGCCATTTTCTCGGACGTCGCTTCGCCGTGCAGATCAACAAAAATTGCATGAACATTTTGTCCTAAACGATATTGCCCCAACATTTTTTCAGCCGCTTGAAACGGGCAATCCAGCGGATCCATGAACAGGCGTGTCATCATATTCGCAATCAAAATTTTTCGGCCATCGGCAATTTGCAGCTCATATGTGCCATTGCCGTAAGCGCCTGACGGGAAGTTTGCGGGACGAATCAAACGTTTTTCGCTTTGGATATAAGGGATAATCTCGCGCTTATCCCACACATGGTTACCGGTGGTAATGCAATCCACGCCCCATTCAAAAAACTTTTTGCACATATCGGGCGTAATACCCAGGCCATGCGCGGCGTTCTCGCCATTAACGATCAGAACATCGGGCGCAAGCGTCTCCTTGAGCGTAGGGATATGTTTTTCCAGTGCCTCGCGGCCCGAGCGGCCACAAATATCGCCGATAAAAATAATGCGCATATAAAAATCCTTTTGGTTTTAAAAGCTTGTAGCCGTTTGCGGCGTTAAAATCCAGTCCAATGGCTGGTCATGCTCTTCAATAGGCAGGGTAAACAGCACGGCTTGCGCGCTAAATCCCGCGCCGACAGCTACAATGTTTTTGCGCGCGCGAAGATCAGCCAGCGTCGCATCGTAATACCCGCCACCATAACCAAGCCGCCCTCCCTTACGATCAAACGCCAGTAGCGGCACAAGAATTATATCAGGCTCCAGCGGGTCTCCACCGTCCGGCTCCAATATATCAAAGCGCCCTTTGACCATTTCGGTATCGGGCGTCCATTCATAAAATTCCAGAATTTTGCGCTTATCAATAATTTTCGGCAGGCACGCTTTGCCGCCCTGCTCTACCCATGTCTCCAGAATATGCAGCGCATCAAACTCGCGGCCCTTGGGGTAATATCCCGCAATCACATGATGATCTGCGGGTTTGATATGTTCGAAGAATAACGCCGCCGCATCAATAGGGTCTTCGGCGCGCAAATCACTCATCGAGCGGTGCTTGAGCGCTTGCACGCGTAATAATTGTTTTTGATCTGCTCGTTCGGTCATAAGATAAAAGATAGGCGCCGCCATGGCCGTGTACAAGCGATATCCGCGTGTGGCCCTGATAAATCAGGTGGGCGTCGTATATAAAAGACCTCCCTCATTTTAAAAGGCCACGTAGGCCGTAGAAGGCGGACTTAAATAGGAACAACTCCCTATGCGAAAAGCATCGGCCTCCGGGATAAAAGACGTATCACGAGCCTGGCAGCTAACCTATCGGTGGAGTTTTACGCTTTTTGAATGCGTTGTGCAATAGAATCGATGCGCTCGGCCATGGTTTCAATTGCCTGGGCGATAACCAATTCCTCGCCTTCGGGCATGGCCGGCATCTCGCCATTGCTGTTCGCGGCAATATGATCGCGCAAATCCTGAATTTCATCGGCCAGCATTAATGTGGTCAGAACGAATAAATGTGATTCGCCCGATGCCGCACCGGCCTCGACAATGTGGCGCATCTTGGCATCAACCGAGGCACCCAGATCCATGACGCGCTGTTCCTGCCCGTCATCGCATTCCATGGCGTAGTTTTGACCATTAATATTGAGATTAACTTCACCCATAATAACTTACGCCTCCCGCAAGATGCGTTCGACTTTTTCAATCGCCGTATCAAGGCGCTGCGCAAGCACCTCGACGTTGGATGCGCTGCTCGCGTCATTCTCGTTTGATGGCTGGCCGAACATATCATGTTGGTACCCGCCCAGTTTTTCCTCGACAACAGACACACTGCCTTCCAGATTTTCAATGGAATATTTCAGCAATTCCAAAGCCTCATGAAGTTTTGACACGGGGCAAGTCCTTTCATCTAAAGTGAATGCAATGAAGCTAGCAGTAGAATTTACAAGCGGTCAAGAAATCAAAATATTTTTTCCTCTGCTTATTCGCCCGTGCTTGCTTGACGTTGGCTTTTCCGCAGGGCATTGTACACAAAATAAAACAACGTATTATATAGAGAGTTTCATGAGCAATAGTCCCATTGGCACCCAAGCCATGCCATCCGAACAAACCGCCTCCTCCACTGAACAATTAAAAATATGCGCCAATGCCATCCGCGCTCTTTCGATGGATGCCGTGCAAAAGGCAAATTCCGGCCATCCCGGTATGCCGATGGGAATGGCCGATGTCGCCACCGTCCTTTACGCTAAATTTTTGAAATTCGATCCCGCAAACCCCACATGGCCTGACCGGGATCGTTTTGTATTAAGCGGCGGGCACGGCTCTATGCTGCTTTATGCGCTGAATTACCTGACCGGCTACGAGAAAATGACGCTGGATCAGATTAAGAATTTCCGCCAGCTCGGCTCCATTACTGCGGGTCACCCCGAGGTCGAGCAAGATGCGGGCATTGAAACCACGACAGGCCCGTTGGGGCAAGGCATCGCAAATGCCGTTGGCATGGCCATTGCCGAACGCCGCCAAAATGCGCGTTATGATGATAAGCTGGTTGATCACCATACTTATGTTATGTGCGGTGATGGCGATTTAATGGAAGGCATCAGCCACGAAGCATGCTCGCTGGCCGGGCATTTGGGCCTGAATAAATTAATTATGCTGTATGATGATAATTCAATCTCGATTGACGGGCCGACGGATTTGTCTTTCATTGATGATACATCAAAACGTTTCGAGGCTTATGGCTGGAACACGGCAACAGTCGATGGTCATAATTTCGATGAGATCGAAGCCGCGATTGCCGCCGCGCAAAACTCCGACAAGCCGACATTAATTTCCTGCAAAACCAAAATCGGTTATGGCGCGCCGACCAAAGAAGGCAGCGCATCATCGCATGGTGCGCCTTTGGGCGACGATGAAATAGCCGGAGCGCGCAAGAATTTGGACTGGCCGCATGCGCCGTTTGAAATTCCCGATGATGTGCTGGGCGCATGGCGTGTCATTGGCCAGAAATGCACCCAGAAATATCTGGATTGGGCGGACCGCCTTGAAAATCACGACATGAAAGAATGCCACACCAAGGCGCATGCGGGTGTTTATTCCGGCGCGATTGGCCCGGTAATTGAAGAATTAAAGGCCGATTTTGCAGCTGAGAAACCAAAGAAAGCCACACGCCAAACTTCGGGTATGTGCCTTGAGAAGCTCGTTGATAAATTATGGCTGATGATTGGCGGCTCTGCTGATTTGACAGGCTCGAACAATACCAAAGTCGGCGCCTCCCAAGTTTTTGACAAGAATAATTCCGGCGGTAACTACATTAATTACGGCGTACGCGAACACGGCATGGCCGCCGCGATGAATGGTATCGCGCTGCATGGCGGGTTGCTGCCTTATGCCGGAACGTTCCTGCAATTTGCCGATTATGCCCGTCCGGCCATTCGCCTTGCGGCCTTGATGGAGCAGCGCGTAATCCACGTTATGACGCATGATTCGATTGGCCTTGGCGAAGATGGCCCAACGCACCAACCGGTTGAACATCTGGCCGCCTTGCGCGCCATTCCGAACTTATATGTATTCCGCCCGTGCGACGGCATTGAAACCGCAGAGAGCTGGGAGCTGGCGATTAACAATGAAAACGCCCCTTCCGTTTTGGCGCTCACTCGCCAAGGCTTGCCGACTTTGTGTGAAAACCGTACAGAAAACGCCACCGCGCGCGGTGCTTATATTCTCAAAGAGAATGGCGATACACCCGAAGTGACTTTATTCGCCAGCGGTTCCGAAGTTGAAATCGCTCATGGCGCGTATGAGGAGTTGGTGAAAGACGGCGTTGCCGTTCGCCTTGTTTCCGTGCCGTGTATGGATTTATTCTTTGAACAAGATCAGGATTATTTCGTATCTTTGGTTTGTAATAAATCGATAAAAATCGCCGTTGAAGCGGGCATCCGCCAAGGGTGGGATCATATTATTGGTGGCCACAGCCCGTTCATTGGTATGAATAGCTTTGGTGCCTCCGCCCCCGCCGGTGATCTTTACAAACATTTCGGCATTACCACCGAAGCGGTTCTCGACGCCGCCCGGAAGAAACTGGAAAAAAGAAATTAGATCGGCCACCAAGACACGAACACACCAAGAAACCTATATTAAAAAAACTTAGTGCCTTGGAGGCTTGGTGGCTTATTTAAAATTTTAATCACTAATAGAATTTATGAACTTGTAACGAAGAAACGAAAATTCGAAGATTTTGATTTTAAGGTTCTTCGTATCTTTTAAACTTCGTTACATATTTTTTGAAAGAAGGAGAAAGTAAAAATGACTGCAAAAGTAGCAATTAACGGATTTGGCCGTATTGGTCGTTTGGTATTCCGCGCGCTGTTCGAAAGTGGCCGCACGGATTTGGAAGTCGTGGCGATTAATGATTTAGCGCCGATTGAAACAAATAAGCTGCTGCTGAAATACGATACAGTTCACGGCCCCTTCCCCTTTAGTGTTGAAACCAAAGGCGATGATACGCTGGTGGTTGACGGCAAAGAGATTAAAGTTGTGCAAGGGCGCGATCCCGCAGGTTTACCATGGGGCGATATGGATGTTGATATTGTCATGGAATGTACGGGCATCTTCACATCGCACGAAGCCGCCAGCAAACACATAACCGCAGGCGCGAAAAAAGTTCTTATCTCCGCGCCCTCCGGCGACCCTGACATTATGGTGGTTTACGGCGTAAATAGCGACCAAATCACCGATGAACACCAGATTGTATCGAACGCGTCATGTACAACAAACTGTCTGGCGCCTGTCGCCTTTGCGATTAATAACGAGATCGGCATTGAATCCGGCACGATGCTGACCATTCATGCTTATACGGGCGACCAGCGCACGGTGGATACAGCGCATAGCGACCCTTACCGCGCGCGCGCCGCCGCCGGAAACATGATCCCCACCTCCACCGGCGCCGCCAAAGCGGTCGGCAAAGTCTTGCCTGAATTGGATGGAAAATTGGGAGGAAACTCGATACGCGTGCCGACACCTGATGTATCGGTGGTTGATTTATCCTTTGTGCCTTCACGCGAAACAACGGTGGAAGAAGTGAATGCCGCCGTGACCAAATATGCGAATGGGCCGCTCAAAGGTATTTTGGGCGTTTCCGATGAACCGCTAGTATCCAGCGATGTCATCCATAACCCGCTTTCATCACTCTTCATGACCAATCAAACCATGATGGTGAACGGTCAGGTAAAGATTTTATCGTGGTACGATAATGAATGGGGTTTTTCAAACCGTATGCTCGATACCGCCGTAAAAATGCATGAGGTTGGCTATAAAGCCAAACAGGCGGCGGCTTAATTTTTTAAAATTATTTGACAGCATCTTGTAAATAATTAATCTGGGCGGTCTAAACCGTTCTTCGTTACAAACCGGTCTGCGGCAGGATATCTCTAAATCCCGCCTTCAGGCCGGTTTTTTATGCTATAATAGACTTGTTATGATGCGCTCATCCGCAAAAAAGGCAATGACCACAGATGGTCAAAAAGCCAGCTATGTTATCGATCATTTGATCGAGGCGCTGGCCGGCGACCCCTCATCCAGCCTGCGCCGCGCGCTTATTCTCAATGATATTGATGAACACCCCGCCACCATGCAAGCCGAAATTATGGAGCGGTTACAGCTACATAAGTCTTCCCTGAACCGCGAAATTGATTGGCTGTTTAATTATGGCTGTATCATGCGGCAGGATGGCAAAGACGATGCGCGGACAAAAACGCTGCAAATATGCGGCTATTCCAAGAAAGCGCTGGATGCCGCGCTGGATTATTTCGAGGGAAAACATGAGAAATTGAAAGGTTTTGTTAACCTTTTCACCCGTATATTAAAGCAGGAAAAGCCCACTTTGCGCGATGCCAAGATTATCGCGACGTTATACGAGAAGAAAGAGGCTGATAAACAAGACGTGCTTGATCACCTTGTAAACAGCGCCCCTTCCACCGATAACCGGGCTTTTAACAGGTTAATTGAAACGGGATTGATAGAAGAAAAAGATGGGTAAGTCATTTTATTTAAGCAGTGTAAGCCATAATGCGCTAGAGCGCGGGCTTAGTAGTGTCTTTGACAGCGGTGCCAGTGCTGAACACACAATTTACCATCAAGCTGCTGCCAATACGAATTCTCCTCCATTTAATCTTGCGGCGCGTGGTTCCGTAGATACTAATATTACATTTGCTCCGCACGCAGCACTCTAATTTTCCCCTAACAGCTTGATTCCCCGCCATAAGCAGCTTAATCTATCCCAGAATTTAAATTTTGGGAGAGACCATCATGGCCGCCGAAGCTGCTATTCAGACACAAACCAACAATCAAGGTAAAAATATGACATCCGACGTAAAACGCATTTTGAATAATTACGAGAATGAAAGTGCCGGTGTGAAGGGCAACCTCTATCGTATGCTCAATACGGGCAAACTGGCCGGCACGGGCAAGATGGTTATTCTGCCTGTTGATCAGGGTTTCGAGCACGGCCCCGCCCGCTCCTTCGCGGTTAATCCCGATGGTTATGACCCGCATTACCACTACCAGCTTGCGATTGATGCGGGCTGTAACGCTTATGCGGCGCCACTTGGCTCCCTGCAAGCGGGCGCGGATACATTCGCCGGACAAGTCCCCACTATTTTGAAATATAACAGTGCCAATTCCCTGTCCTCGGGCAATGATGATTATAATCAGGCCATTACAGGTTCTGTTCAAGACGCGCTGGAGCTTGGCTGCTCTGCGGTCGGGTTTACAATTTATCCCGGCTCTGATCATCAATTCGATATGATGGAAGAAGTGCGCGATATGATCCGCGAGGCCAAAGATGTCGGCCTGCCATCCGTTGTGTGGTCTTATGCGCGCGGGGCGGGCATTTCCAGAGACGGCGAAACAGGCATGGATGTTATCGCATATGCCGCGCATATTGCCTGCTTGTTGGGCGCGCATATTGTTAAGGTGAAATTACCAAGCGATTATATCGAGCAAAAAGAGGCCGCCAAAGTTTTCAAGGAAAACGGCATTGATACGTCATCACAAGCCGCGCGCGTCAAAGAAGTTGTGCGCTCATGCTTTAACGGCCGCCGTATGGTGGTGTTCTCTGGCGGCGGCGCAAAAGGTGCAGACGCGGTATTTAACGACGCCCAAGCCATTAAAGATGGCGGCGGCAATGGCTCGATCATTGGCCGTAATTCCTTCCAGCGCAAAAAAGGCGATGCGCTCGAAATGCTTGATCAGATTATGGGGATTTACAAGAGTTAATTGACATAAGCTATAGTTTTGTCGTAGAAAAGCCTTTCATCCTTGAAAGGTTTTTTATGCCCGTAAAAAAAATTTGTTTTACCGTATATCGGCGGCGTTCCTGTAAAAGACGATGCAAAGATGGAGGCTTTTCAACCTCATATATTAAGCGCACTTCCCGATGATTTAAATGATGAGCAAAAAGATGAGACGCTAATAGAAATTCTCGCATATGTTGCGCGCACTACAAATATTAAGCCCGTTCAAGGTGATGAAGCCGCTGTGGTTATTCATGGGCATGGCCCTTACGGCGCAGGCAAGACAAAATTGTTACAAGCAGCCCATCAAGCGCTTGGCCGTGATCAAAACTTTTTCTTTAATGGTGACGATGAGTATGGCGCTATTGAAGCCATTTCACTCTTTAAGCAAGAGCTGGCCGCGGCGGAGGATTATGAAAGCAGGCTTGCCGTTGGAGATCGTTATCGAAGCGTATCCGCTTTAATACATGATCTTGTGAAAAATAACTTAATCCTAAAGCGTATTAATCATTTCAGCGATTCAACAAGCACCAGCCCCTACACCATTGAAGGCTTTGATTTATACGCCGAAAATGGATTCCAAAATTGGATGATGTCTAGCTATGCGCCCTATAGTATTTCTAAAGATCGATGCATGGATTCTTTGCGTACACTCACAATCGATGAAGAATTAATCGGCAAGCGCATGGCTGCCCTGAGCAATTTTATGGATATCTTCCACCATATTAAAAAAGAAGGCGGGGCGATGTCTTTGCATTATAACCCAGACAATGACGGGGAGCCCCAATTTGCATTTCTTCTTGCGGGCGGTGCGCTTCAGGATCGCAATGATACTGTTATTGAAAAAATTCTTGCGGATCTTGAAAAAGAGAAAAGTGAAGTTGAATTTGGCAGCGTGAGAGAGGAAATGGATAAAGCCATCCAAAATTATATAAACAACTTAAACTTAATACTGAAAATGGACATCCCTACTTATGGCCCTGCTCAGCAGCAGCCGGAGGGTTCCACTGCACCTGATGAATCTGATCCGTCCCCGCCGCAAGCATAACCAGCCGGTCAATCCCCAGCGCAATGCCACCTGATTCGGGCAGGCCGTATTCAAGCGCAGCGAGGAATTCTTCATCCATCGGATAACGCTCGCCGTAAAGTTTTTCTTTAAGATCCATTTCTTCGATAAATCGCGCGCGCTGCTCGGTGGCATCGGTCAGCTCGCCAAACGCATTGGCCAGCTCCACCCCGCATACATACAGCTCGAAACGCTCGGCATAGCGGGCATCTGATGGCTTGCGGCGCGATAACGAGGCCATGCAAGCCGGATAATCATAAAGGATGCACGGCACATCCATGCCCAAATATGGCTCTATTTTCTCGGCCATAACGCGGAAGAATAAATCATCCCACCGATCCCCTTCGGCAATGCGAATCCCCTGCCCTTTAATCGCGGCGGCAAAGCCATCCGTATCATCGAGATATTCATCCAGATTAATATTCGCGTATTCCTGAAACGCGCCGGCCACCGATAATTTCTGCCAATCCGCAAACGGATCGCAGCCATGATCTTTATAGCGAAATTCTTGAATATCCAGCGCTGTGGCCACATGACGCAGCAAACCCGCGCAATCATTCATGATGTCCTCATATGTGCCCGGCGCGCGATACCACTCAATCATAGTAAATTCGGGACTATGCAGCGATGAGGATTCGCCGTTTCGAAACACATGGCAAATTTGATAAAGCTGCTTTACCCCCGCCACCATAAGCTTTTTCATGGCAAATTCGGGGCTGGTATGCAGGTAAAAGTCCTTGGCGTGTTTGAGGTCATGGCCCAGCAATTCGGTTTTAAAGCCATGAATATGCGTATCCATCACCGGACAGACTTGCAGGATCGGCGTTTCCACCTCCCAAAAATCCTGATCATCAAAAAAACCACGCACCGCGCGCATCAATTTCATGCGCTGGCGTAAAAACGGTTTTTGATCTTCAAATTTATCAGGATGCCACCATGGCATCGCATCAGGCCGGGTCATATACGAAAACTCCAAAAAACACTTGCATTGCGCCTCTATAAACGATAAATAATGCCATCATTCAAGAGAAGGTTTATTGTTATGAAAGCTGAAACACACCCTGATTACCACGACATTAAAGTCGTGATGACAGATGGAACCGAATATACAACCCGCAGCACATGGGGCAAAGAAGGCGATGTCCTGAAGCTGGACGTTGACCCGCTGACGCACCCTGCATGGCAAGGCGGCACAGGTAAAGTTGTTGAAAAAGGCCAGCTGGATAAATTCGAAAACCGTTACGGGAATTTCCTGTCCGGCGACACGAAGAAGTAATTTTTTACTTATTTATACGAGATTTAAAAAGCCCGGTATTTGTACCGGGTTTTTTATGCCGCTTGTAACTGCTCCAGCGCTTGGGCCAGTTTTGCCTTGGTGCTTTCGGCAATATCTTTGCGGCTATGCTGCTCGGCGATGATCTCTTCGGGGGCATTATTCACAAATTGCTCGTTGCCCAGCTTGGCCTCGATTTTCTTGATGTCCTCCTCAAGCTTGCCAATTTCTTTCTCAAGTCGCGCGCGTTCGGCGTCCAGATCAATTATATCGGCAATCGGCAGAATGAGCGTTATACCGCCCACAACGGTTTGCAGCGAGCCTTTGGGCGCGTCATCCGTCATCTCAATGCTTTCCAAGCGCGCCATGCGCTTGAGAATTTCATCGAAACTGTTCAGGCTCTCTTGCGTATGCGCGTACGCATCTTTCACCAGCAGCTTTATTTTTGCGCCCGCCGGAACATTCATATCGGCGCGTACGCTGCGAATTTCCGAGATTACACCGATGAGCCATTCCATCTTTTCCTGCGCGTCATGATCAATCTCAAGCACGCTGTAATCCGGCCAGTCCTGCGTCATCAGCAAACCGTCCACGTCCAGCATCTTCTCGGCCAGCTCTTCGGTGATATAAGGCATGAACGGATTGAGCAGCAGATAAATCTGGCTTAGAACCCAGCCCGTGGTGTGGCGAATTTCATCTTGGTGCGCGCTTTCTTCTTGCAGCAGCGGCTTTGTAAATTCCAGATACCAATCACAAAACGTACCCCAGATAAATTGATACAGCGCATTGGCTGCTTCGTTGAATTTATACGCACCCAGCGCCTTATCAATCGTGGCCTGTGTCTGCGCGACACCGGCAATAATCCATTGATTGGGGGTATATTTCACAGATGAAGGATCAAATCCGGCGGGCGCTTTACAGCCATTCATTTCGCAATAGCGCGAGGCATTCCACAGCTTGGTGGCAAAATTTTTGTAGCCATTCACACGGTCTTCGGAAAGCTTGATATCGCGCCCTTGCGCCGCCATGGCCGTGAGTGTAAATCGCAGCGCATCCGCGCCATATTGATCAATAAGCTCAAGCGGGTTAATCACATTGCCCTTGGATTTGGACATTTTCTGCCCCTTGGCATCACGCACTAGCGCATGGATATAAACGTCCTTGAACGGCGCTTTGCCCATGATATGAATGCCCATCATCATCATGCGCGACACCCAAAATGTAATAATATCAAACCCTGTGACCAATGAATCGCCGGGGTAATAACGATCAACCATATCGGCCGCATTTTCATTGGGCCACCCCAGCGTTGAAAACGGCCAAAGTGCCGAACTGAACCATGTATCCAGCACATCCTCGTCGCGAGTGATTTTGGTGTCTTCACCGTAATGATCGTTGGCTTGCGCTTGCGCGCCCGCCTCGTCCTCGGCCACAAAAATATGTCCGTCCGGCCCGAACCAAGCGGGGATTTGATGCCCCCACCAAAGCTGGCGCGAAATGCACCATGGCAACTGATTCTCCAGCCAATCGTAATACATATTTTCATACTGCTTGGGGTGGAAAGTCGTCTCCCCCTCGCGCACGGCCTTAAGCGCAGGCTTGGCCAGCGTCGGCGTATCGACATACCATTGATCGGTCAGGAATGGCTCGATGATCGTGCCGGAGCGATCGCCATAGGGAACGCTGTGTTTAATGGTTTCCACCTCGACCAAAAGATCCATGTCTTCCAGCTCGGCCAGAATTTTCTTGCGCGCAGCGGCGCGATCCAGCCCCTGATATTCCTCGGGCGCATTTTCATTAAGCTTGCCGTGAATATCCAAAACGCTGATCATCGGCAAATCATGGCGTTTGCCGACCTCGAAATCATTAAAATCATGCGCAGGGGTGATTTTGACGGCGCCGCTGCCCTGCTCCGGATCGGCGTGATGGTCGGCAACAATCGGAACCAGCCGGTCAGCCAGTGGAATATTCACGAATTTACCGACTAAATCCTTATAACGCTCATCATCCGGATGCACGGCCACAGCCGTATCGCCCAATAATGTTTCGGGGCGCGTTGTCGCCACGGTAATGAATCGTTCGGTTTCGCCCTCAACCGGATAGCGGATATGCCACATCTTGCCTTTTTGGTCTTTTTGCTCGACCTCCAGATCCGAAATCGCGGTTAGCAGTTTTGTATCCCAGTTCACGAGGCGCTTGTCACGGTATATAAGCCCCTCCTTATGAAGCTGGACGAACACTTTTATAACCGCCTTGGATAGCCCCTCATCCATTGTAAAGCGTTCGCGCGCCCAATCAGGGGTCGCGCCCAGCCGCCGTAATTGGTCAACGATTGTGCCGCCGGATTGTTCTTTCCATTCCCAGATTTTTTCAATGAACTGGTCACGATCCAAATCGCGGCCACGCTTAATGTTCTTTTCTTCCAACTGGCGCTCGACGACCATTTGCGTGGCAATGCCTGCATGATCCAGCCCCGGCTGCCAGAGCGCATCGCGGCCATTCATACGGTGATAACGCACCAAAATATCTTGCAGCGTTGTATTAAGCGCATGGCCCATATGCAGGCTGCCCGTGACGTTGGGCGGCGGCATCATAATGGTGAAGGGTTGCTTATCCGAGGCGGGGTCACAGGCAAAGGAACCGGAGCTTTCCCAGTTCTTATAATGGCGTTCTTCGATGGATTTTGGGTCAAAATGCTTATCGAGCATGGCTGTCATCCGCGCTTTCGTCGTTATTGGTCTAACAAGGGGATATTAAGGATTATGGCCGCTATCGCAAGGGGTATTGGCGCAATGCCCTGAAAGAATAACCAAACGCCTAATCGCGGACTTCTTTGGCAATACGCTCTAATTCTGTTTTCATCAGGCGCTCAATAATATCCGGCAGGTTCTTATCCAGCCATGCGCGCAAGATAGGGCGCATTTCCTCGCGGACGATATCCTCGATTGTAACATTGCCTGCACGCACCACGGCTGCTCTGGCGGCGAGCGCGGCAATCGCATCGGCGGCGGCATTCTCGGCCTTATCGGCGATCAAATTTCCGCCATCATCGGGGGCCACATCCAGATCATCAATTCCGGCGCTTTTATCTTTTGGCTCATCTTCGCCTGCATCCTTTGGAGTATCGGCCGAAGTACCAGCCGGAGTATCGTCAGCGGCCTCTGTCGGTGCGTCTTCCGCAGGCGCGTCTGCCTTGGGAGCGTCTTCCGTTGCATCTTCTACAGTTTCATCCATTGTATTATCCTCATTGTTGCCATCATCGGGCGCATCGGGTGTTTCATCTTTTTCTTCGGAATCCGGATCCTTCATATCAACCTGCATATCTTCATCGGAACCTTCCAGCAGCGCATCAAAATCATCATCCCCGCCACCATCGGCCTCAGCGGACGGGGCAGGCTCATCCGGCGCTTTTTCGGTTAAATCCAAAATTTCTTCTTCCGGCGCAGACTCTTCTTCCGGCGTTTCATCGGCGGGGATTTCGGGAATCCCCTCTTCCTGGGGAGCCTCATCGGCCGGAATGTCGGGTATGTCTTCTTCCTTGGGCGCTTCGTCGGCAGGAGTTTCCGGGATGTCCTCATCCTCGGCCGGCGCATCCGAAGAAACATCTTCCTCGACCGCGGCTTCTTCCGCATCTTCATCGGAAATAATCTGGCGAATAGAATCCAGAATTTCTTCTATAGAGGGTTCTTCTTCTGTTTCTGCGTCTGGGGCCATATTATGCGTAGCTCGATGTTATAAATTTAAAATTTAGTCTGTGCCATTGTACAGGGCTTGTCAAAGCCGGATTGCCACCAGCCCCCCACACTATCCACATAGAATTTCAATTATTTGTCCAATCTTGACCTAAAAGGAAAAGCTTTTCGTTGGCTCAAATCCCTTAAGATACGGCGTTGCAGCATTAAACAGGCTGTGGGATGCAAATCTGCCCTCGCCCAAATGACGCGCCACGGTAACCTCGCCCATTGTATTGCCGGGCTTTTTCACCACGGCAATTAAACGGCCATCCGGAGCCAACTGGGAAACGATATCGCGCGGCACCTGCGCCACAGCGCCATTAAACATTATAATATTATAAGGACCCTGCTCCGGCGCGCCTTTCTTGAGGGCATGATCGATCATCACTACATTACAAACGCCCATTGCTGTCCAGTGCGCCCTGGCTTGGGTTAATAATTTGTCAGATGATTCGAGCGCAACAACCGTGGAGACCATTGTTGATAAAACCGCCGTGCTATAGCCCGTGCCACAACCAATATCCAGCGCAATATCGCCTGGCTGTGGTTGCGCGGCCTGAATCATACGGGCATGTACACTGGGCTCCAGCATAAAACGCCCCTCGCCCAGCGCGATGTCTTCGTCATTATAGGCAACGCTTTGCAGATTGTCCGGCAGAAACACCTCGCGCGGCACGCTTTCGAAAATCTGCAAAAGCGCGGGCATCGTAACGCCGTTAGGGTGGATTTGGCTATCAACCATATTAGTACGGGCTTGGGAATAATCAGACATGGGCTGCTTGCTCGGCGGTTAGAATATTTGACCTTTTGATTTATAAGCAAAAAACCATGCTTTGACCAGCCCGCTTTTATCGGGGTTTTTATTGACTTGTATCGCGGTTCGCATTATCACAGCTATTCGTGATGGCGCGGTGGCAGAGTGGCTATGCAGCGGATTGCAAATCCGTGTACACCGGTTCGACTCCGGTCCGTGCCTCCATCTACCATTTCGTTACCCTTCATTATCAATCGCTGACGACCGATAAATCTTTATAAAACAAAGGCTTATCTTTCGTTTGTGTTCATGGTAAAATTTTTTCAATCACCTGCACTCGGTGAATTTGGGGGCAAGCTCCGGGGGCAAGACAAAGAAAATGGGGGCAAGATGAAACTCACAGACAAAACATGTAAGAACGCCAAACCACAAGAAAAGCCGTATAAACTGTTCGACGGCGGCGGCTTGTATCTCGAAGTGCTGCCGCACGGAAGCAAGCTCTGGCGGCTGAAATACCGCTATTTGGGCATAGAAAAGCGCTTTTCGCTGGGCGCATACCCGCTGATTACACTGGCAGAGGCACGAGAGAAGCGCGAAGAAGCCAAGAAGCTGCTGACACAGGACATTGACCCGTCAATGGCCAGACAGGACAACCGTGAGGCCATCGTCCGCAACGCGGCTAATACCTTTGAGGTTATCGCCCGGGAATGGCACGAGAACCAGAAAGGCCGCTGGAGCGACAACCACTATAATAATGTCATGCACCGGATGGAACGCGACATTTTCCCGTATATGGGTAAAAAGCCGATCAAAAGTATAGACGCGCCGGTCCTGCTGAGCGTACTGCGCCGGATAGAAAAACGCGGTGCTCTGGACATAGCCGGTCGCACCCGTCAAATCTGTGGACAGGTTTTCCGCTACGGCATCGTCACCGGTAAATGCAGCCGTGACCCAACTCCGGACCTCAGGGGGGCATTGAAAACCAGAAAGACAAAGCACTTCGCTGCGATTGATGCCAAGGAGCTGCCGGAGCTGTTACAGGCGATTGAGCGTAATGACGCCCGACTCTATAACCGGACGCGCCGCGCCATAAAACTGTCCATGCTGACCTTTGTCCGCCCCGGAGAGCTGCGCAAAGCCCGGTGGGAAGAAATAGACTTCGATGAAAAAGAGTGGAGAATACCGGCGGAACGCATGAAGATGAAGCGCGAACATATCGTCCCGCTCTCGCGCCAAGCTATCGTCCTGCTCAAAGAGCAAAAGGAAGAAACCGGTAATATCAACACACCGTTGGTCTTTCCCAGCCAGATAAAGCCCAGACAGCCCATGAGCGACGGCACGGTACGGATCGCCCTGCAAAAGCTCGGGTTCAAGGACCGTATGACCGCTCACGGCTTTCGTGCGCTAGCCCGAACAACCATCCGAGAAAAGCTGGACTATGATCCGGACGTGATTGAGTGCCAACTTGCACACAAAGCCGCTGGGCCGCTTGGAGAAGCGTACAACCGCGCCCAGTTTCTGGACAAGCGCAAAGTGATGATGCAGGACTGGGCAAACTACGTGGACTCTGTGGCCACACACGGCACGGTCGTGACATTCAGGAAGGTAAGGAAATAGGCCGGATCAAAAGATAACATATACGTTATCATATAAACAGGAGGACAAGGGCTATGGCTCTGACACGGGATTTCAAAGAAACCATTTTTGAACGAGCCAAACGGGACAAGACGTTTCGGCGCGGTATGCTCATGCGCGGCATTGCCCTGATTGTCGCCGGGGACAAAGACGATGTGCAGACGGGGAAATCCTTCCTCCGCGACTATATCAACGCCACAATCGGCTTTGCGGCCCTGTCAAAACGTACCGGCACCCCAAAGGCAAGCCTTATGCGCATGCTGGGGCCGTCCGGAAACCCCGGTCTGAACAACCTTAATCAGGTTACACGCACCCTTCTGGACAGCGAGGGTGTACAAGGAGCCGACAGCCTAAAGATTTCGGTACAAAGTTAAAACTATGCGATAAGCACGATTACCCCGAACATCAGCACAGGCAGGAAAATGGTCACGGTGACATAAGCCAAAAACGCCGTTCCCTTTTTCCCTTCCTTGAAGAAAATCCATTTGAACGCCGCGAATTGCAGCAATATTCCAAGTAGCACAAACGGGTTTGTCAGCGCGTAGTTGCTATCCAGACTTATATCCAGCCACTGATATATTTTTGTGGTGGTCACGGCCAGTAGCGCGGCAATCACCGCAGATGCGAACACATACAGAAAAATTTTGAAGGCCCAACGTCCTAAAGCTGCAACGGTCTTGTGCGATGCACCGAGATAATCCGGCTTTTCTGTATCCTCAGACTTGAAGCCGCCATAGATCCATACCCAAAGCTTCAAGAGGGCTTTGCAGCTGACAAGAACTGCTATCGGCACAAGAAAGGCGGATAGAAAATACTGTATGGTCTCTACGGATGGCAATAAAGACGAAGGTGGTGGATTGGTGATCGGTATATCGCCGAACACTCCTTCGCCGGAAGGTTTTCGCGCATTGCCAATATCTTCAATATACGACGCAACACCTCCAACGGTGAATAGTGCGCCCCATACAACACTGAAAACGAGCCATACACGGAATAACCCATGCCGCCAATTCAGGTCCTGCGCTTGTGTCCAATACTTTGCTACGTCCAATTTATTGCTCCCGTTTTCTAATAGAAACGGCACCGAGCTTTCGCTCTGGTGCCGGGGTGTTCTAACCGTACAGGACGGCGCAGCGTATTCACGCAAGCGCTATTATATTCCGCCGCCACCCCGACATAAGTCGAGAAGGCGTATCGGATTTACGAGCTGATACTGGCTCGCCTCGAGGGGTTAGAAGCCCCGGGTCCGTCCTTTATTGGACAGACTTGATAAGATATTGGACTCTTTGGAAAATTCGTTCAAGGAATAAATATTGGATAGATAGATATTGGATATAATAAACTCAATAATTACGGCTGCTACGCATAGGGTACAGAAACAGGGAAACACCTAATAATTCCCCCGGAATACTTACGTATTGGACGCTGCTTCAGACGTGCATATATATTGGATCAACCTGTAATAATAGCGCACGGACGCAGTTCTGTGACATAAGGCAAATCTCTTAACAAGCCAACATCCAGCATGGGCTGGACAACCGGCGGCAGCATCTTGTAGACCTCCGCCCGTTTTTCCGGTGGTGCGGTAATGACAGGACGGCATATCAAGTCGGTGGCAGCAGCTTGCTCGTCGCCCTCGTATCTTTCAAGCAGCGTCTCTATCTCGGCGGTGCTTTTGCCGAAGCCCTCTCCAATTTCTTCAAGCGTGAACACAGTCTCTTTATCTTTTTTGCGCGGCTTGCGTTTAATCTTGTTCAAATCCGGTTTTGGCAACAGGTGCGCGCTCCTGTCCGTTATCATACCCGGCGGTATCCGTTCCTTGGCCCATGGCAATTTATTTCCCTGCCATGGCAGTCCCACTGGCTCAGCGGTCAACGCAATATCAGGTGAAACATGTTTTTTTAACCAGCCCAACGGACAGGGCCAAATTTCCGCATTGTACAGAAAAGTCTTGGATGGGCCGCGCGCACCTTCGTTGCGGTACTGCACTTTGTGTGTCACGGGCGGATTGCCCCCGCGCGAAATTAACTCCCCCCATCTCGCTATAGTATAACTCTCTATAGTAAGATGGGGGTTGTTTCTTTTCAGCCTCTCCCATGCTCTTTCAGCGGCATTTGGCGTCTTATACAAGCCGGGATACACTGTACACTGATCTTTTGCATTGCTAGGGATCGCTCCGTTTATGGCCATGAGATCAAACCTGTCAGGCACAAGCCGAGTCAAGGGCATGGTTTCATGCACCGTAATCGGCAAAGCCGTGTTGGTGATAATATCAACAACCAACGGATTGTCTTCAGTCCGGTTTACGCCACGCGCCCGCCCGATGGACTGTATAAGCTCCGCCTCTAGAACGCTCCAGCGCAGCCCTTCGGCAACTGTGTCTGGGTGATGCCATTGTCCCGATACAGCCCGTCCCCGTCCGTCAACCAGACGAAGGGCTTTATCTATGCGCTGAAAAAAGTAATTTCCTTCTTCGTTCAGCTCCAACCTTCCAATGGCGGCTTGCCGCGCCGCCTCAGCTTTTTCTTCAATGTCACGGACTTGGGGCAAGGAACGTGAAACGACGATCACGTTAGCAACATCTTCCCATGCATTTTTTCCGCGTACAGCGTTAAAGTGCGCAATAGCAACGTTATCGGGAAGCGGCGCAAAAAATTCTTCCGTCTGTAGCAGGCGTTCTATCTGCAACGGTAAAACAATAAGAACGTC
>Ga0136600_1000261_pt1 | contig 28892 bp, 21 predicted proteins | sample AntRauMFilla2698_FD_104634 | JGI IMG/M metagenome (GOLD analysis project Ga0136600, IMG submission 104634) | Saline lake microbial communities from Rauer Islands, Antarctica - Metagenome Filla 2 #698 | ecosystem: Environmental > Aquatic > Non-marine Saline and Alkaline > Saline | place...
AGCGGCAGCGCCTCACCATCGGGCGTGCGGATGCGCAGCTGCGAGAGCGTGGCGATGTCCTCGCGCAGGCGTTCTGGATAGCGCACGAAGACACGCACTTCCTCGCGCCCGCGCTGGATTCGCTGGACTTCTTCGCCGAAGAAGGCCTGTCGCACCTGGCGGGCGATATCGCTGGGGGTGAGGCCAGCCGCCTCGCCTGCGGGGGTGAGCTGGAAGTTCAGCTGGCGCTTGCCCAGGTCAAAGCCATCATTGATCTCTGTCGTGCCCTCTATGGAGCCAAGGGCGTCGGCAAAGCGGCGCACCGCCTGCTCCAGAACGTCATTGTCTGGATGGCTCAGCTCATAGGCGATATCGGGGCTCTGGGGCCCGGCCGAGGATACGATGTTCAGCCGCTCCACGCCGGGAATGCGTCCGATGCGGTCGCGCCATTCGCTCTCCAGCTGGGACGAGCCCACCGAGCGCTGGGACGCGCTGGTCAGCTGCAGCTCGATCTGGGCCAGGTTGGATGCGACCGTGGTGGTCTGGGTGGAGCCGGGACCGCCGAACGCGCTGGTGCGCCCGCCAATGGTGGCGACAACCGACGCGATGACCGACTGGCCCTGGGCCTCATAGTCGTCCTGCAGCGCCTCAGCCGCCGCAATCATGCGCTCGGCCGCGGACCGGGTTTCCTCAAACGGGGCGCCCTCAGGCAGAGTCAGGCTGGCGGTGACCCGCTCGGCCTCGATGGCGGGGAAGAAGACGAACCGCACCACGCCGGAGGTGGCCAGCGACATCACCATAACCAGCACGGCAATCCCGCCCAGCGCGGTCAGCCAGCGCGTGCGCGCAGCGAAACGCGCCCAGCTTTGCACCGGCCCGTCGGCGAATCGCGCCAGCGCGTTGGCAACGACGGTCTGGATGCGCTTGAGCGGCCCGCGCGACCAGTCCGACCCGTGCGCCAGGTGGGAGGGCAAAATCAGGAACGCCTCCACCAGCGAGATCGCCAGAATGCAGATCACCACGATGGGAATCGGCCGCACGATCTCGCCGAAATCCCCGGCCGAGAAGATCAGCGGCGCAAACGCAGCCATGGTGGTGAGAACGCCCACCAACACCGGCGAGGCGACACCGGTAACGCCTGCGATGGCGGCTTCTCTGGGGCTTCGCCCCTTGGTGCGTTCGCGGTCGGTGTTTTCGCCAACCACAATGGCGTCGTCCACCACGATGCCCAGCACCACGATCAGGCCGAACGTGGTGATGAAATTCAGCGTTACGCCCACGATGCCGAACAGCGCAAAGCCGCCCAGAAACGCGATCGGCACGCCCATGGAGACCCAGAACGCCAGGCGCAGATCCAGCATCAGCACCAGCAGCAGGAAGACCAGCGTGAACCCGATCACCGCATTGCGCGCCAGTAGCGAAATGCGCTCTGTAAAGACGGTCGACTGGTCGGAGACGATGGTGGCCGTCACCCCGGCAGGCAGGGCCGCTTCGGTTTGAAGCCAGGTCGCGGCGCTATTGCGCACGTCCAGAAGGTCTTCCGAGCCCTGGATCTGCACATCCACGAACACGGCGGGCTCGCCATTATAGGTGGAGATCAGCGGCTCCTCCTGAAAGCCGTCGCGGATCTCGGCCACGTCGCCCAGGCGCACCCGCGCACCGGTGGCCGAGGAGCGCAGGATGATGTCTTCGAACGCGGCCCCGGTTTCGCGCCTGGCATTGGTGCGCAGCAGGATGTCGCCGCCGGCGGTCCGGATCTCGCCGCCCGAAAGGTCCAGCGAGGCTGCGCGCACCGCCTGGCTTACCTCGTTGAAGCTCAGCGCATATCGGCGCAGCGCATCTTCTGAAACGGCGATGGCAATCTCGTACTGGCGCACGCCTCGAAGCTGAACGGTGGAAATGGCGCCGCGTGAGAGCAGGTCGCGCTCCACCCGTTCGCCGGCTTCACGCAAGGTCCGCTCGGAGACCGGCCCGGTGAGCGCCAGTGTCAGCACCGTGCTCACCGCCTGGGGTACGCGCACCTGGACCTGCTCGGCCTCGGCGGGCGGGAAATTGGCGATGGAATCCACCGCTGTTTCCACATCGTCCTTTACGATCTGGGCGTCGGCAAAGCGGCGCAGCTCCACCGTGATCGTGCCGCGCCCTTCCGAAGCGACCGAGCGCACCCGGTCCACCCCGTCAATGCCCAGCACCGCCTCCTCGATGCGGCGCGTGATGCTCTCTTCCACATCGCCGGGGGTGGCGCCGGGATAGATCACGCTCACCTGCACCGAGCCGGGTTCCTGGGTCGGGAAAACCTCGGTGGGGATGGTGATAAAGGCCGTGACCAGCCCGCCGATGAGGAACAGCCACATCAACAGATTGGCCGCCACCGGATTGTTTACAAACCAGCCAACAAGGCCGATGCCCGGCCAGCTGGACTCGCCACTCCCGCTACCATTTCCGCTGCCATTCTCACCGCCGCTTTTGGCGCCGCTCTTGGCATCGGTTCCGCTGGCATCGTTTTGCGGCGATGGGCCGTCTGTGTCCTCGCCGCTCATCCCCCGGCTCCGGGGCGAGCGCCCGATGGCCCATCCTCAGAGCCGTCTTCAGAGCTGTTATCGGCCTGGCCGGAGACGGCAGCTGGCGGTGCCACGCGGTCCACGATCTCGGCGGTGCGGCCCACCGCGCCTTCGGGCAGGGGCGAGACGATCAGGCCTTCGTGGACATCAAAGGCGCGCACGATGATCTGGCCGCGTGGGCGATCAAGCACGTCGACGCGCTCTGACACGATGACGCCGTCTTCCACCAGGCGCACCTCGTTGAGGCCGGCCACCGCCGCGCCCGGCAGGATCATCACACCCTGCAGGCTCGGGCCTTCGATTTGCACCGCGGCAAACAGGCCCGGCTGCATGGCTTCGCCCTCGCGCTCGGGATTGATGAACAGATCGATGAAGCGCGTGCGCTCATCAAGGCGCGCGCCGACGCGTTCGATACGGCCGTCAAAGTCCTGACCGCCGGCTTCCAGCGACAGCCGCACGGACGCGCCGCCGGCCTGTCCCACCCGCGCCAGATCAGCCGGCGAGATGGGGGCGACGATTTCCACAGCCCCGTAATCATACGCCTGGCCATAGGGCTGACCGGCGCTCACCAGGGTTCCCGCTTCAAGCCGGCTCTGGGTGACGCGGCCGGCGAAGGGTAGCGATACCGTGGTGCGTTCCAGATTCAGCTGGGCCTGCTGCAGATCGGCCTGGGCTGAAAGAAGCTGGCTGCGCGCGGCTTCCTGCTGGGGCTCGCGCGCGGCCAGGGGGGTGATGGGCTGGCCTGGATACAGCCGGTCCCATTCCTCGCCCGCGACGTCGGCCTCGGCCTGGACTTGTGCGAAATTGGAGCGGGCCTGGGCCAGCGCCGAGCGGGCGCGGGTGACGGCCACCTCATAGTCGCGCTGATCAATCTGGAACAGAACCTCACCGGCCTGAAACGAGGCACCAGCGCGCACTGAATCCGAGACTGACATCACCCGGCCGCTCACCTGGGGGGTGAGATCCACATAGGCGGTGACGGTCACCGTGCCGGTCAGGGCCACGCTGACCTGATGACTGGCGGTGACAGGCTCGGTGACCCGCACCGGCACATCGGGGTTTTCGGGTGGGGCGATGTCCGGCGCGTCGCCGCCGCCGGACAGCCAGACTGTCACACCGGCCGCTGCCAATATGACAAGCACCACGCCGGCGATCTGCAGCCAGCCCACCCAGGCGCCGCGATCCTCGTCCTGGCCTCTGTGCTCAGCTGAGCCGGCCCCGCCGTCATTATCTTGGCGCAATCTCGAAGTGTCCTTGGGTATGAGCTGGCCGACATCCGGCTCCGGTGCTTGCGGCGTATAGTTCTGTGCAACCTAGGCCGGGTGAACGCCGTTTACCATCGCTGCGCCGTCGCCGCCTGAAATTTTTCCGACCTGTCGGGACTTGTATGTCACGTTTTGGCGCGCCGGGTGTTAAACCCGGTGGCTGCCAGGCTCGAAACTGAACGAGGAAGACGATCACTCTGCGCTTTTTAATCAACCGGTTCACGCTACGCTGTGTGGCCGCGGCTCTGCTTCTCGTGGTCGCGGCGTCTGCCCTGTCCCCGGCCAGCGCCGCGCCTCTGGCGCGCATCGAAGGGCTGGAGGATTCAGGCCTGCGAGATGAGCTGCGCGCGGCGCTGGGAGACGCCGAGAGCCCGCCGGAGGATCGCTGGCAGGCCCGTGAGCAGGCCCGCGACGCCGCCGACCGCGCCCGGCGCTGGCTGGAAAGCCAGGGTTATTACGGCGCGGTTGTCGATCCGCGCCTCACCGATGACGGCAAGGCGGTCATCCGGGTGCGCACCGGTACCCGCTTCACGTTTCAGACCACGCAGGTGACCTTCGATCAGGCACCCGGCATGCGAGAACCTGACCCCGCAGCGCGCGACGCGCTGGGCCTGGAGGTTGGCGATCCGGTCACGGCGCGCGGCGTCATTGACGCCCGCGCGCGCGTGCTCGCAGAGCTGCGCCGGTCGGGCTTTCCCGACGCGGTGGAGGGCGAGCACGAGATCATTGTGGATCATGCTGTGGACGCGGCCCGGGCCGATTTCATTTATCGCACGGGCGATTACATCACGTTTGGCGATGCTGAATTTGCCGGCGGCCTGGCCAAGCTGGATGCCAATTACATTGATCGCCTGGCCCCCTATGAGATCGGCGATCCGGCCAGCCAGCCCGCCCTGTCCGAATTCGCCAGCCGGCTTCAGGGCCTGGAGGCGATTTCGGTGGCCGATGCCCGCCTGGCCCCTGCCGGGGTCACGGACGAGGCGGGCAACCGCCTAGTGGACGTGCGCGCCGACCCGGCACCCAAGCACCGGCTGGAGGGTCTTTTATCCTTCTCCACCGATGAAGGCGCTGGCACAGAGATCGCCTGGACTCGCCGCAATCTGCTGGGCAAGGCCGAGCTGCTGACGCTTTCGGGCACGATCGCCGAGCTGGAGCGCTCGGTGTCGGCGCGCTTTGTAGCCCCTCACTGGCGCCATTATGGCCAGGAGCTCACCGTGATTTCCGAGGCCGCCCAGGAACGTACTGACGCCTATGATCAGGACGTGATCCGCGCCAGCGCCATCGTGGCGCGTCAGGTCGCCGAGCGGATCAACGCGTCCGCCGGGCTTGAGGCCTCCACCGCACAGATTCGCGATGCGCGTGGCGAGCGCCGGATCAACACGATCTCCACGCCGCTGGGCTTGGCTTATGACGGGCGCGACGACGTGCTGGACCCGCGCAGCGGGATCGCCGCCGATATCGCCGTTCAGCCCGGCTGGTCGTTCGGCGATAACGATGTGCGCTTTGTCCGGCTGGAGGCCGGGCTTCGCGGTTATCAGGCGGTGGGTGACGCGCTGGTGCTGGCCGGGCGGGTCCGTGCAGGCTCGCTGCAGGGCGCCTCGGCGTTTCGCGTCGGTGTCGATGAACGCTTTTATGCCGGCGGCGGTGGATCGGTGCGCGGCTATGCCTATCAAAGCCTGTCGCCGCTACTGGAGGGCTTCAACACCACCGCGCTGGAGCCCTTCGGCGGGGCTTCGCTGGCGGAAGTGAGCGCGGAGGCGCGCTGGCGGTATTCAGACACGCTGGGCTTTGTCGGTTTTGTTGATGGCGGCGCCGCGACGCGCGGATCAGAGCCCGATTTTGGTGCCATGCGCTACGGGGCCGGTGTGGGCGTGCGCTATTATCCGGGCTTCGGGCCGCTGCGCATCGACATCGCCACGCCGCTGGATCCGCGCGAGCGCGATGATGTCATTCAGGTCTATATCTCGATCGGGCAGGCGTTTTGAGCGAAGCTAAACAAAGCCGGCCGCGCCTCTGGCGCTGGGTCTGGACGCTGTCTGCCTGGCTGGCCGGGGTGGTTGCCCTTATCGCGCTGATCGTTGTGAGCGCGGCGCTCACCCTGACCGGGCCGCTGGGGCGTGAATGGGCGCGCGAGCTGTTGAACGACCGCGAGATCGCCGGCTATGGCGCGCTTCAGGTGGGCGCTATCGAGGGCAATCTGCTGGGTGATTTCGAGCTCGCCTCTCTGGCGATCGAGACCGAAGACGGCGTCTGGCTCCAGATCGAGGACGTGTCGGTGTCGTGGGATCTGGTGGCGCTCTTGACCCGGCGCATCGAGGTTGATGCGATCACCATCGACCGGGTCGAAATCCTGCGCCGGCCTCAGCGCGCGCCAACCCAAAGCGATGGCGGCGGCGGATCGTTTGATTGGGACATTGATCTGTCCACCTTCGACATTGCCACGCTGTATCTGGCCGACGGCGTCGCCGGTCCCCAGGCGGAATATTCGGTCTCGGCCGGGTTCGGCCGGGTTTCCGGCGACTGGGACGGGCGGCTGCAGACTGAACGCCTCGACGCGCCGGGTGACAGTGTCGATGCGCGCTTTGAGTTCGGGGATGCGATCTTTGTGGATGCGCGCATCGAAGCCGCCCCCGGCGGTCCGCTGGCGCAGCTTTTACGCGCTGGCGATCAGGGTGCGAGCGCGCAGGTGGAGGCCCGTGGCGGGCTTGATCAGGGCTCGGGCGAGGCGGTGCTGGACGTGGGCGGCGCGGATGCGCTGCGCTTTACCGCCAGCTGGACGCCGCAGACGCTCACTGCGCAAGGCCGGGTGCAGCCGGTCCGCTGGGCGGATTTTGAACGCCTGCAGACCCTGCTGGGCGGACCAGCCGACTTTTCTCTGAGCCTCCCGCTGGAGGGCGGCCTCTCAGACCCGGTTCTGGAGGAGGCGACGATCCGTCTTGAAGCGCCTGAAGCCGAACTCACCGTGCGCCCGCAGCCGGGCCAGGTCTTTGCTGTGGAGGTGCGCGCAGGGCCGGGCCTTGTGTCTGCGGCCACCGGGGGTCAGGTCACGGCCGACGCGGTGAGCGTTGAAAACGGCCGGGTCGATCTGTCCGGCGAGGACTGGGCGGTCTCTGGCGATTTCACCGCGCAGACGCTGAACCTGCCGGGCGATGTGGCCTTTGCACGCCTTCGCGGCCCGGTGTCCGTATCAGGGCCCACACAGCAGGTGCGCATCGAGGCTGACCTCACCAGCGAAGGCGCGCGCTATGGCGTGGAGGCCCTCGGCGATCTTCTGGGCGACACGCCGGGCCTGAACGCGGCGATTGTCTATGACGGGCCGGCGCAGCGCCTGTCCATTGAGCGTGCCGCCTTGCGCGCAGCGGCCGGTCAGGTCGCGGCCACAGGTGCGGTGGAGCTGGGCGCTGAGCGGTTCGATCTGGATATCTCCAGCGGCGATTTTGATATGGCGCAGCTCACCGACCAGCTATCGGGTCGCGGTGCGCTTCAGGCGTCGGTCCAGGGCGGGTTTGACGGCGCGGTTGCGTTTGATGCCTCGGCGTCGGGGGTTCAGCCCGCCGGCGCGCTGGCCGAGCAGCTATCGGGGCCCATCAGCGCCGAGGCTGAGGGCCGCCGCACAGCCGACGGCGCCCTAACCTTTGACCGGCTGCAGCTGCAGAGCCCGGATCTGGCGGTGGATGCCGCGGGCCGCCAGGACGGCGAGGTCTTCGATTTCTCCGGCGAGGCGGTGTATTCGGGCCAGTCTCCGGTGGCTGGTGTTTCAGTGGCCGGCACGGTGCAGGCCGCGTTTGAGGCAAGCTACGGACCCGGCGGCGTGGATGCGCGCATCGATGCGGGCGCGGGCCAGATCTCCGGCGGTCCGGTGGAGATCAATGAGGCGCGGGTGCGTCTGGCGGTCTCCGGCGCGCTCGATGCGCTGACCGGCGAGGTGCGCCTTACTGGCGACAGCCCGCGTGGACCGGTGGATCTGGGCGCGAATTTCGCGCGCCGGGGCGACATGATCAGCGTGACCGGGCTGTCAGGCCAGGCTGGCGGCCTCACCGTGGACGGCAACGCCCAGGCCGGGCCCGGCGCGCTCCAGGCCGATCTTGATATTGCGCCCGAGGAAGGCTTCGGCACGCTTTCGCTGCAGGCGAGCCTTCAGGACGGCGCTCTGGACGTGACTGCGTCAGCTGAAAATCTGGTGGCCGGGGATCTCAATTATTTTGATGGGCTCGAGTTTACCCTCACCGGCCCGCCCGAAGATGCGGCGTTCACCCTGATGGCAGATGGTGCCTATGGCGCGCCGTTTGACATCGCGTCTGAAGGCCGGCTTCAGCTTGCTGGCGGCCCGCTGCAGCTAAGGGCCTCGCTGAACGCCACCTATGGCGGCATTCCAATCGTTTCGCGCACGCCCTTGATGGTGAATGGCGGTGATCCGCTCACCGCCAGCGCCGATCTTTCGGTGGGTGAGGGGTTTGTGATGCTGGATTATCAGGGCGGCGAGGCCGAGCGCGTCACTGCGCGCTTGCAGGACGCCCCCGCAGCGATTCTCGCGCTGCGCCGGGCGCGCGAACCCCTGCAAGGGACGGTATCGGGCGAGATGGATTTCTCCCGCAGCAACGGCATCTGGACCGGTCAGGCCCTGGTGCAGGGCGACGGTTTGCGCCCGGCTGATGTGGATCTGGACCGTGCGCTGGACGGGGCTGTTACGCTGGACCTCAATTCTGAGCGGCTGGAAGTGGCCATGCGCGCAGACGGGCCGGAGTTCACCGCGCTGGCCGATGCGTTGGTGCTGACAGGGCCGGTCGCTGGTCCAGGCGACCTTACCAACCGGTCCAATTCCATCAGGGCCGATGCTCAGGTCAGCGGCCGAATCGAGGCGTTCGCCGCCTTCCATCTGGCGTCTGGCCAGCGCCTGTCCGGCGATCTTCAGCTGGACGCGCAAGTGTCCGGCACGGTGGGCGCGCCCGATCTGGTGGGCGACGCTGCGCTGACCGGCGCGCGTTTCTCCGACAGCCGGGCGGGCCTGGCGCTGGAGGCGCTTGTGGTGCGGGCAAACTTCACCCAGAGCCGCGCCGAGATCACCCAGCTCTCTGCCAATGACGGCCAGGGCGGTGAGTTCTCCGGCGACGGCGCGCTGGAGTTTGCAGGCGGCTTGAGCGCGCAGGCGAACGCGGTTTTTCGGCGCTTCCAGATTATCGGCCGAGACGATGTATCGGCAGTGGCCAGCGGCAATGTGGCATTCGAGCTGTCAGACGGTGAGGGCTCGATCACCGGCGCGGCGACCATCGAAGACGCCGAAATCAGCCCGCCGGATTCCGGACGGCCGGCCATTGCCGATATCCAGGAAACCCAGATCAACCGGCCTGGCGGTATGCGCGATCCGGGTGCGGAGCCCGGCGAAGGCGGGCCGGTGATTTCGCTCGATTACACGATCGACGCGCCGCGCCGCATCTTTGTGCGCGGGTCCAATTTCGATACCGAGTGGGGGCTTAATCTTCAGGTCACCGGGACGGTGAGCAATCCGGAAATCTTTGGCGTGGCGCGCGTGGCGCGCGGCCGGGCCGATCTTCTGGGCCGGGTGTTCGACATAGAAAGCGGCGAAGTCCGCCTGACCGGTGATCCGGCGCAGGCGCGCCTGCAGCTCACCGCCGTGCGCGAGGAGCGCGATATCACCGCGCGCATCGTCGTGGAAGGCCCGGTCACCAGCCCCAGTATCGCCCTGAGATCCTCGCCCAGCCTGCCGCCGGACGAGGTGGCGAGCCGTATCCTGTTTGGTGAGGGCGCGGCCAATCTTTCCGGTCTGCAAGCGGCCCAGCTCGCCGCCTCGCTGGCCTCTTTGTCTGGCGGGGGCGGGTTTGATCCGCTGGGCGCGCTGCGTCAGGCCTCCGGGCTGGATCAGCTGGGCGTGCGCCAGGATGCCGGTGGCGGCACGGTGGTGTCGGGGGGCCGCTATCTGACCGAAAACGTCTATCTGGAGCTGGAAAGCGCGGGCTCGTCTGCGGCACCGTCCACCAATATTGAATGGGAGCTGACGCGCCGCTTCACCGTGCTCTCGCGCTTGTCGTCAGATGGTCAGGCCGGCGTCGCGCTGAGCTGGCGCACCGAGTATGACGATGACCCGTTTGGTGAGGGCGGCCTGCTTGATTTTGACGGGCTGAATATCTTTGGTTTCGGGCGCGGCGAGGCGGCAACAGATGAGTCCGGCGATGCGGCGCTGGACGACAGCGCCCAAGGTGAAATCATTCCCCAGGCACCGCGTGATTCAGACAGCGCCGTCACGACACTGCAGCGCAGCGGCGGCGGGTAAAAAATTTGTCCGAACAATTGACGGGCGGCGCGGCGCGCGGCTAATCTGTTTTTACCGTTCTCCGATTGCGGTGATTGCTTGCAGACCTCCGGCGCTCGCGCCGGACCCTCCTTTCTGGGGCGGACGCTTTTGCGGTGTCCGCCCTTTTTCTTGGACAGGCGCCATGGACAGCCAGACGCTCTATACCGGGCTCCTTTTTCTTCACATTCTGCTGTTTGTCGCCTGGCTGGGCGGCGATATCGGTGTGTTCATCCTGGGCCAGAATTTCCGCAATCGCGGCGCTTATTCGCTGGAGACGCGCCTGCAGTTTCTCAAGCTTCTGGTGCTCAACGACATGGCGCCGCGCACGGCCTGGGCGCTCATGGTGCCGGTGTCGATCACCATGGTTTCAGCTGGCGGCTGGGCGGCGATGCCGGGCTGGATCGTCGGGCTGAGCTGGGCGCTGGGGCTGATCTGGCTGGCGCTGGTCTGGTGGACCTGGGCAGAAGGTCAGAGCGCGCGTGCGCCGGCCCTGAAGCGGGTTCAGTTCTGGCTCACCGTCGCCTTGTGCCTCTTCTATGCGGGGCTGGCGCTGGCCGGGGCTGTGGAGCTGTGGGCCGCGCCGTTCTGGCTCTGGCTGAAGGCGGGCGTGTTCGCGCTGATCTTTGCTGCGGCGATCATGATCGACGTGGCCTACAAGCCGGTGGGGCCGCTCCTGGCGCGCCTCATCGCGGAGGGCTCCAGCGATGCCACCGAGTTGCCGCTCCTGAAAGCCATGAATTTCACCCGCATCTGGGTGCTGGGGCTCTACGCCCTGCTTTTGGTGATTGGCGTACTGGGCACGTTCAAGCCCGAGCTTTAGCGCAAGCCGTCTGATCCGCCATCCGGGGCTGGATCGGCGATCGGATCTTCAAGCACCGAATCATCCATTACCGGCGCGTCGACGCCGAACAGGGCCTGGCCGATATCGGGCCAGTCGCCAGTGGCCAGGAAGGGCAGCGACAGCGCCATGGCCACCGAGATCACAAGCCCGATCCCGGCGCGCACGATATCGGTGGCAACGTCAAACGCCGCTTCACCCTTGCTGCGCAGATTGGCAACGACTGAGATCGCCAGCTCGCGCCCGGCCAGCAGCCCCAGGAAGACCCAGGTGGTGCTCATGGGAATGTCGTTGATCTCCTTGAAATACATCAGGATGATGCCGAAGGCGAAGTCGACAATGGTGGCCGAGCGCACGTCCACCGTATTGGTCTTGGACAAAACGATCTTCTGAATCTCGCCGCCGCGAATGGCAAAGATGATCGCGTGCAGGGCCACCATCAAAAGCGTGGCGAAGATCAATAAGCCGATGGAGAAACTGACCTGAACGTCGCCGCTGGCCGTCACGACGGTTTCGCGCGGCAGATAGACGAAGATGTTGGCTAGATCCTGCATCAGCCATTGCGACCACAGGAAGCCGGTGGACAGCCATTGCAGCACATACCAGGTGTTGAACCGGTTGGTGGCGATGGCGATCCCCACCGCTGCGATCACCGTGATCGCGATTGCGATAAAGTTCAGTGCCGCCAAATCGGGCAAAGACGGTCCCTGGGTCAGCAGATAAACCAGCACGCACACCAGAAGTGCAACGGCTGGAATGCTCCACCAGGCACCGGCATGGTCTTCCACCTCGCTCTTGAACACCCATTTTTCAAAGGTGCGCGAAATCAGGCCGAACAGGACTGCGCCGGCGGCGAAGGCCACCAGATAGCCCAGCAAGGACTTGACCATCATAGAGCCCAGCACCCCCGCCGTGGCGACACCGCCGGTGAGGGTGAAGATGGTCAGGACCAGGAAGGTGGTGGAAACCGGGATCCCGAACCGGGTCAGGACCAGCAGCACAAGCGGCGGCAGCACGTGCCACCACTGGATCCCGCCTTCGGGGTAGGGGATGGAGTTGAGGCGGTCATAGGCGATGTCGCCATCATATCCGAACCAGCCATAGAGCATCACCGCGACGATGATGGAGCTGGCGAACGCCCAGAGCACGACCCAGGGCCGTTTCGCGTTGGACGCCAGGAACGTCCCCAGCGTCTGGATCACATCGTTGGCGACAATGGCATAGGCGGCGATGCAAAATCCCACCAGCGCCAGCAGCGGCACTCCGAAAACCGCAATATCGGTCATACTCTACTCCGGGCCCCGTCAGCGCGGTTTGCGCGCATGCGTGCGCCCCGATAGCAAGCGGGCGCGGTCCGGTGAAGCAAAACCGGCCGCGCCCGACTGCAATTTCATTAAACCGTCATCGCAAGGATGCCGGGACAGGCCCGTCAGGCCGCTTTGCGGGGGGTGAAATCCACCGTCATTCGCACGCCCACATCGGGCGTCGAGGCGTTGCCCGCGGCCTTTTCAATTTCCCACGAAAAACATTCCGTATCCGTGCTGGAGGCCCAGACAGCGGCCTGTTTCGGGCGAAACTCCAGAAGCCGGAGCTTGGGGTCATCCTTGCCCTGCTCAAACCAGGCTGCGGTGACGGTGTCCCAGTGTTTCTCGATGAGCGAGCCCGACGTGACGTCGGTGAGCTCACCCTCCACCGAGGCAAACAGATCAAAGTCTTTCGCCGTCACGATACAAGTGACTTCCGGGCAGGTGACTTCAGGCGCGCCTTCGCTGCCGCTCAACCCCTTGAAGAGATCGCTGTCAGACGCTGCAAAGAAGCGCAGCACTTGCGCCTGACGGTCCACTTTAGGGCTCATGGGCTGGAAGGTGCGGCCCTGCTTGGGGTTTCCAAGCATAACAGCCACCGCGTCTTCGGCGGCCTTGAAGATGGCATCCTGGGGATGGGTTTTGAACGCTGCGATATCGGTCATGGAGCGCTATGCCTCCGTTTTTGCTGCGTTGGAGATGGGTGGGAAAGATGGGTGAGTAAGCGGGCCAGATTGCCCGGCTCTCACACTAGCGGCGCGTGGCGATGATCCAGACCGCGTGAATAATGCCAGGGATATAGCCCAGCAGCGTCAGCAGGATGTTCAGCCAGAAATGAAGGCCAAAGCCCACCTGGGTGAAAACACCGAGCGGTGGCAGGAGAACCGCCAGAACCAGGCGGATCAGGTCGCCGCCGGTAAATCCGCCGCCGGTCGCATCATTAGATTGGGCCATTGCAAAGCCTCCTTGTCCGGTTGCGGGAAGCGAATGTCCCGCTCGCCATGACAATGCGCCGACCCCGCCGGGCGTTCCCAAAAAATCCGGTGCGAGCCGCCTCGTCAGCGCTTTGTTTTAGCGCACATGGCTGGCACCGTTCACATCAATCACTGAGCCAGTGGCGCTGCGGCACGCGCCTGACAACAGGAAGGCGGTGAGCGCGCCCAGCTCGGCGGGGCTGGCCATATCGCCCAGCGGCACCTCGGCCAGGGCAGCCTTGCGGGCCGCGGGCTCCTGGGGTGCCATTTCGGTGTCGATCCAGCCTGGCGCCAATGCATAGGCCAGCAGGCCGCGCCCGGAATAGGCGCGCGCCAGCGTCTTCATGGTGGCGATCAGCCCGGCTTTTGATGCGGCGTAGGCGGGATGGTCGCAATCGTCGCCGCGATTGGCCGCGCGCGAGGCGATGGCCACGATGGCTCCTTCAACGCCTGAATCCACCCGGTCGCGGGCGAACAGACGGGCAAGATCGGCCGCGCTCTGCAGATTGATCTGCAGGGTGCGCGTCCAGTTGTCGGCCCAGACGGCGTCATCGTCGTGAACGCTGGCCGCTTCGAAAACGCCGTGATTAAGCACCAGGCCGTGGATCGGTCCGCCGGCAATTGCGCTGGCGTGGGCATAGGCCGGGCCGGCCGAGCCAGCATCGGCAAAATCAGCCTGCACCAGCCCGGCAGCATTCTCGCCGAGCCTGGCGGCGACCTGCTGAGCGGCGTCGATATTGCGGGCATAGCCAAGGATCACCCGCGCACCGGCGCGGGCGAGTTCCCCGGCGATCCCCGCCCCGGCGCCCCTGGAGGCACCGGTGACGAAGATCGTCTTTCCTTCAAGCGTCATTTATTCCGCCGCGTTGAGCCAGCGCTTGGCTTCCAGGCGGGAGATCGTGCGCTCGTGCACCTCGTCCGGGCCATCGGCCAGACGCAGCGTGCGGATGCCGGCATAGGCGGCCGCCAGCGGGAAGTCGTCGCTGACCCCGCCCCCGCCATGGACCTGAATGGCGTTGTCGATTACCTCCAGCGCCATGCGCGGTGCGGCCACCTTGATCATGGCGATTTCGCCGCGGGCATGCTTGTTGCCCACCGTATCCATCATCCACGCCGCTTTCAGGGTGAGCAGGCGGGTCATCTCGATCTCGATGCGCGCTTTCGCGATGCGGGTTTCCCACACCGAGTGCTTGATCACGGGCTTGCCGAAGGCTTCCCGGCTCATGGCGCGCTTGACCATCAGCTCCAGCGCGCGCTCGGCGGTGCCGATCGTGCGCATGCAGTGGTGGATGCGGCCCGGGCCGAGGCGGCCTTGTGCGATTTCAAATCCGCGGCCCTCGCCCAGCAGAATGTTGGAGGCGGGCACCCGCACATTCTTCAGGCTGACTTCCATATGGCCGTGGGGCGCATCGTCATAGCCAAACACCGGAAGGTGGCGCTCGATGGTGACACCCTCGGTATCGGCGGGCACCAGGATCATGGATTGCTGGCTGTGCGTGTCGGCGTCCGGATTGGTCTTGCCCATGAGGATGAAGATCTTGCAGCGCGGATCGCCAGCGCCGGAGCTCCACCATTTGCGGCCGTTGATGACATACTCTTCGCCATCGCGCTGGATCGAGCATTCGATATTGGTGGCATCAGAGCTGGCCACCGCCGGTTCGGTCATCAGGAAGGCAGAGCGGATCTCTCCGGCCAGCAGAGGCTTGAGCCATTTTTCCTGGTGCTCGGGCGTGCCGTAGCGGGTGAGCACTTCCATATTACCGGTGTCGGGCGCAGAGCAGTTGAACACCTCGGAGGCCCAGACCACCCGGCCCATTTCCTCGGCCAGCGGGGCGTAATCCTGATTGGACAGGCCCGCACCTTCGGTGGAGTCCGGCAGGAAGAGGTTCCACAGCCCGGCGTCTTTGGCCTTCTGTTTCAGCTCCTCGATAATCGGCAGGACCTGCCAGCGGTTTGCCCCGAAACCCTTCAGCTGATCGTGATAGGTCTTTTCATTGGGATAGATGTGCGCATCCATAAAGGCGCGCACCTTGCCCAGGTAGTCCTTGCACAGGTCGGAATATTCGAAGTTCATGAGCGCAAAGCTCCTCCCTTGGGGCGCAGCTTGTTCGCCGCGCTCGGTCTGACTTGCCCCCACCATAACCATCACAGTGAAAATTCCACCCGCGACATGACGCCATTCCTGTTTTTCGCTGCGGTTTTTCTCACCGCCCTGATCTCTGCGGTCTTCGGTATGGCCGGCGGGCTGATCCTTATGGGCGTGCTCGCGGCCCTCTATCCGGTGGCCGGCGCCATGGTCGCCCACGGGGTGATCCAGAGCGTTTCCAATGGCTGGCGGGCGGTGCTTCTGCGCCGCTTCATCCTGTGGCGGACCTTCGCGCTGTTCGCCGCCGGGTCGGCCATGGCGGCGGCTGCGCTGGTGTTTGTATCGGTGACGCTCGAAAAGCCGGTGCTATTTGTGGTGCTGGGCCTGGTGCCCCTGCTGATCTGGATCCCAAAGGACCGGTTCGCGCTTGATGCAAGGCGGGCCGTGGACGGCATCGCCGGCGGCGTGCTGGTCACCGGCCTCAATGTGGTCGCCGGCGTATCGGGCCCGCTGCTGGACGTGTTTTTCCAGCAGGTGGACGCCGACCGGCGCGCCATCGTGGCCACCAAGGCGGCCACCCAGGTGCTCTCCCACGCGGTGAAGATCGCCTATTACGCCGGCGCAGCGCTGTCGCTGGCCAGCGCGCCGCCGCTCTGGATGCTGGCGCTGGCTATTCCGCTGTCCATTGCCGGCACGACCCTTGGCGCGCGGGTGCTGGAGCGCATGAGCGACGCGCGTTTTCGCGCCTGGACGAAATGGATCGTGACGGGCGTGGGCGCGATCTATGTCGTCAGAGGCGTGCTCATGATGGCAAGCCAATAGGGTGTGACGGCGATTGTCAGGCGAGGATCAAGGTGCGTCTTGCTAGAAGTGACTCATCGTGCACCGCTCCGGGGCGGTGCATGAAGACGCTTGTGATGGTGAGGGACCGGTCATGAAAGCTTTCCATATCGCCGCGGCGCTGGCCGTTCTGACGGCGCCACTTGCAGCGCCGGCCTGCGCCCAGATCGCTGCCCCTGAAATGGCCGAGCCGCTATCGCCTGAGTCCATGACGCGCGAGCCACTGCCGGGCGATTTTATGCCCACCCAAACCGTCACGCCGGACGCCTTTGTCACGGCGCTTCAGGGCGCGCGCATCCGCATGTTTTATGACGGGATCGGCCAGGACTTCCTGTTCGAGCTGCAGGACCGCGATGTCGCTGATCTGTTCGGTTATGGCTTCGCGCCGCCGGACCGGTCCGTCGGCCAGTCCGACATTGTGGTGGTCGTGCGCGATGACTGGGCCGCGCTGGTCGCCGCCTGGGACAGCGTGGGGATTGATGCGATCACCAGTTCCATCCGCCCCTACGCCAGGATGCTGGGCGCAACGCCCCATGTCTCGGTGACCGGCGTGACCGCGCCGGACGGCCATACGATCCGCGTCTATAACTTTGTCCGCATGGCGCAGGGCGAGGTGCAGAGCGAGCGGTGCATGGCCCGCAACGTGATCCACGATACTTATCTGGGCCTAGATGAAAGCCGGTATAACGCGTTTGAATGCGCCCGCGCCCTGCGGTGAGCCGGGATAGCTTTGCGCGCTCGAAACGCAGCGCAACAGATCGTGACGGGCGGGCGTGCAATTCGTGGCGTAAGACACGGCGCGTAACCGGGAGCCGACATGGACCTGACGAGCGCCATCCTCTCCAACGCCTTTGTGCGGCTTGAACCGCTGGAGGCGCGCCATCGCGAGCCGCTGCGCCCGCTGGCGGCTGATCCCTCGCTGTGGCTGCAAACCAGCCTGAACGCCAACACCGATTTCGATCTCTGGTTTGACACGATGCTGGCTGCCAACGCCCACGGCGCGCAGATCAGCTTTGCGGTGTTTGACAAGCGCAGCGCCGCCTATGCCGGCCATACGGGATATCTGGCCATCGCGCCGGACCATGACCGGGTGGAGATCGGCTGGACCTGGTACGGTGCGGCGTTTCACCGAAGCCATGTGAACCCGGCGGCCAAGCGCTTGCTTCTGGCCCACGCCTTTGCAGCCGGTGCCGCCCGTGTGGAGCTGAAGACGGGCGACCAGAACCTGCGCTCGCAAGGCGCCATGGAAAAGCTTGGCGCCACACGCGACGGGGTGCTGCGCAGCCATGCCAAAACCTGGACCGGTGCGCGCCGCGACAGCGTGTTCTATTCAATCCTCGCCCATGAGTGGGCGGGCGTGCGTGACCGGCTTGATGCGCGGCTTCTGGCGCAATTCAGCTTTGACATCGCCGTGGATGACCCGGCCGCGCCCGACGTGACCGCATTGCTGGAACGCCATCTGGCTTTCACTCAAGGCGCCTCACCGCCGGGCACCTGCTTTGCGCTGGACGTGGACGGCTTGAAAGCCGACGACGTCACCTTCTGGACCGCGCGCGAGGACAACGCGGTGCTCGGTTGCATCGCCGTGAAAACCGGCCATCTGGAGCCCTCTCACGGCGAGATCAAAAGCCTGCATTGCGCCGCCGAGGCGCGCGGGCGCGGCGTCGGCGCAGCGCTGATCACGACGCTCATCGACCACGCGCGCGAGGCCGGCCTTGAGCGTCTCAGCCTTGAAACCGGCCGCTCGGACGGCTTCGCGCCATCGCGTAAACTCTATGCGGACATGGGCTTTAAAGCGTGCCCCGCCTTCGGCGAATATGAGGATGGCACGTTCAGCTATTGCATGACGCGCGGGGTGTAAGCCGCGAGCAGCTCTATGATTTCTATGATCGCCTGGTGGTATCAGCGCGCCGGGTTCAGGCCGAAGTCTTCCGCGCTCGGCACCTGAGTCGCGCGGGTGCCGCGTCGCACAGCGGTGGAGGCATCAGTCCCTGGTGCCACGCCGCCCGCGCGCCTTAAGCGCTCAGCTCGATGTCGTAGGTTTCGATCACCGGGTTTGCCAGAAGCTTGTCGCACATCTGGGCGACGCGCTTGTGGGCTTCTTCGGCGTCGGCGGTGTTGAGATCGATCTCGATCAGCTTGCCCTGGCGCACGGCGGCGACTTCATCAAATCCCAGATGGGTCAGTGAGCCGGCGACGGCCTGGCCCTGGGGATCAAGGACGCCGGGTTTGAGATAGACGTGGACGCGCGCTTTCATGACACCTTCTCGTCGTTTGAGTTCTGGCCGGCCTCGCGCATGATGCCCAGGCGCCGCGCCACTTCGGCATAGGCCTCGGTGACATTGCCCAGGTCGCGGCGGAACCGGTCCTTATCCATTTTTTCGTTCGTATCCATGTCCCACAGCCGGCAGCTGTCCGGGCTGATTTCATCGGCCAGGATCAGGCGCGGCTCGTCGTTCTGGTCATAGACCCGGCCAAATTCCAGCTTGAAGTCCACCAGGCGTATGCCCACCGTGGAAAACAGGCCAGAGACGAAATCGTTTATCCGCAGCGACATGGCCAGCATGTCGTCAATATCCTGGGTGGTGGCCCAGTTGAACGCGGTGATGTGTTCTTCAGACACCATGGGGTCCTCCAGCGCGTCGTTCTTGTAATAGAACTCCACGATGGAACGGGGCAGGGGCTCGCCCTCGGTCAGGCCGAACCGCTTGACGATGGAGCCGGCGGCCACATTGCGCACCACCACTTCCAGGGGGATGATCTCCACCTCGCGCACCAGCTGCTCGCGCATGTTGAGCCGCTTGATGAAGTGGGTGGGCACCCCGATGCGGTTGAGGTGCTCCATGATGAATTCGCTGATGCGGTTGTTCAGGACGCCCTTGCCCTCCAGAACCGCTTTCTTCTGATTGTTGAAGGCGGTGGCATCGTCCTTGAAATACTGGACGATGGTGCCGGGCTCAGGGCCCTCATAGAGGATCTTGGCTTTGCCTTCGTAGAGCTTTTTGCGGCGGGACATGGTTGCTCCGGTCTCGGGGCCGCGCCGTTCAATCGTCGCGCGATCCCCGTCGAGAAATGCGAAACGGCCCGCATCACGGGCCGCCTCAAACACCGATGATACTCTCTCGCCCCAAGGGGCGGCAACCGCGCATGTGCGCGTGCGGGATTCTTCAGCGTGTTGCGGGCGGTTTCATTTGAATGCGCGCGCCGCCAGCAGTACGTCTGGATGCAGAAGCCGCAAATCCAGGAGGGTGCGCCATGCCGTCTTTCGACGATCGCGAAAAAGCCTACGAGAACAAATACGCCCACGATCAGGAGCTGGAGTTCAAGGCGGTCGCGCGCCGCAACAAGCTCCTCGGCCTGTGGGCAGCCCAGCTCATGAGCATGGATGAGGCAGATGCGGCCGACTACGCCAAGGCCGTGGTGAAGGCCGATTTTGAAGAAGCCGGCCATGAAGACGTGTTCCGCAAGATCCGCGGCGATTTCGACGCCCGCGGCATCGAGCAGACCGACCACCAGATCCGCCACAAGATGGAACAGCTTCTGGAAGAAGCCCGCAAGCAGGTGCGCGAGCAGAGCTAGGCGCGGGCTACACCCCGGATTGATCCAGCGCCAGGCTATGGCCCTGTCCACAGGGTGCGCGCCTCGCGCTCTTGATAGCGGGCGCGCGACGGCTTAAGCCTCGGCCTCGGTTTTCAACACCGTACGGAGCATCCGGACATGTCGAATGTTGTGGTCGTCGGCGCCCAGTGGGGCGACGAGGGCAAGGGCAAGATCGTGGACTGGCTGTCCCACCGCGCCGACCTGGTGGTGCGCTTCCAGGGCGGCCACAATGCCGGTCATACGCTGGTTGTGGGCGGGGTGACCTACAAGCTTTCGCTCATGCCGTCCGGCGTCGTGCAGAAAAAGCTCTCGCTTATCGGCAACGGCGTGGTGGTGGACCCCTGGGCGTTCATTTCCGAGATCGAGACCGTGCGCGCCCAGGGCGTGGACGTGACGCCCAAGCTGGTGCGCCTGGCTGAAACCGCCACCTTGATCCTTCCCGTGCACCGCGAGCTGGATGCGCTTCGCGAAAACCGCGATGACGGCATGAAGATCGGCACCACGCGGCGCGGCATCGGCCCGGCCTATGAAGACAAGGTCGGCCGGCGCGCCATCCGGGTCATTGATCTGGCCGACGAAACGCGCCTGAAATCGCGCGTGGTGGAGCTTCTCCATCACCACAATGCGCTGCGCCGCGGCTTTGGCGTGGCGGAGGCGAGCGCCGATGATCTGATGGCCCAGCTCATCGAGATTGCGCCGAAAATCCTGCCCTATGCCGATCCGGTCTGGAAGACGCTGGATTCGGCGATCAATGACGGCAAGAAAGTCCTGTTCGAGGGTGCCCAGGGCGCGTTTCTGGACGTGGACCACGGCACCTATCCCTTCGTCACCAGCTCCAACACCGTGGCCGGCCAGGCCTCGGCCGGCTCCGGCGTCGGTCCGGGCCGTGTCGGCTATGTGCTGGGCATCGTGAAGGCCTATACCACGCGGGTGGGCGAGGGGCCGTTCCCCACCGAGCTCACCGATGATGTGGGCAAGAAGATCGGCGAGCGTGGCCGCGAGTTCGGCACAGTCACCAGCCGCCAGCGCCGCTGCGGCTGGTTTGACGCCGTGCTGGTGCGCCAGAGCGCCAAGATCAACGGCATCAACGGCGTCGCGCTCACCAAGCTGGATGTGCTGGACGGGTTCGATGAGCTGAAAGTGTGCGTCGGCTACAAGCTCAATGGCGAAATGTATGATCGGCTACCCGCCGGCGTCACCGCCCAGGCGAGTGTTCAGCCGGTCTATGAGACCTTTGAAGGCTGGGAAGGCTCCAACGCCGGTGCGCGCAGCTGGGCCGATCTGCCCGCCCAGGCCGTGAAATACGTGCGCCGCATCGAAGAGCTCATCGAATGCCCCGTGGCGCTGGTCTCCACCAGCCCCGAACGCGACGACGTCATCCTCATGCAGGACCCGTTCAAGAGCTGAGGCGGGAGCGAAGCGCCCCACCCTCGCATTATCCACGCCAGCGCCCGCCGCGCTTGTGGTAGGCTTTGCACACCGGGACAGGGGGAGTTTCCATGATCGACAGTGCAGCTTTACCGACGCGGCGCGGCGAGCGCATTGATACGCTTGATATCGTGCGCGGTTTTGCGCTGTTCGGCATCTTGTTGATGAACATCGTCGCCATGGGCCTGCCCGGTCAGGCCTATTTCAACCCGGCCGCGCTTGGCGAGCCGACGGCGGCGGAAACCACCACCTGGTTCATAACGCACAGCTTTTTCGAAGGCACGATGCGCACGCTGTTCTCCATGCTGTTCGGGGCAGGCTTCGTCCTTCTGCTCGACCGGCTCGAGGCGCGGGGCCTGGGGATGGCCGGCGCCAAGATCTACATGCGGCGCATGCTGCTTTTGATGGTGTTCGGCGTCATCAATATCGGCGTTCTGGCCTGGTATGGCGACATCGTCTTCGCCTATGGCCTGTGCGGCGTGTTCCTTCTGGTTTTCTGGCGCTCAAATCTGCGCGGCCTCATGGTCTGGGCGGCAATCTTCTTTGCAGCGACGACGCTCATGAATACCGGCGGCGGCTTTAAGATGGGCCAGCTGACGCCACCCTATGAGGCCGCGATCGCGGCGCAGGAGGCCGGCGAAACCCTGAGCGAGGCGCAGGAGGCGGACATCGAGGCCTATGACGAGATGAGCGCCTGGTTCACCTCTGATCCAGAGGTGATCGCGGAGAATTTTGAGACCTATGAGGACGGCTGGCTCGCCGTGGGCGCGGCCAATATGGGCGAGTATTTCGGCGCTTCGCTGGCTTACTACGCGCCGTTTCACCTGTTTGATCCGCTGGCGGCGATGCTGCTGGGCATGATTGCCTTCCGCATCGGCCTTCTGCAGGGCGGCTGGGGCTGGAAGCCGGTGCTGGCCCTTACGGTGGGGGCGCTGGTGATCGCGGTCCCGGTGAATCTGCGCGAGACGCTGATGATCCAGGCCGGTGGCTACAGCCCGGAAGCTATTTTCAACTCCCTGGCAACCTATGATCTGGGCCGCGTCTCCATGGCGCTGGCCTGGCTGGGGGTGTTCCTGCTTTTGTGCAAGAGCCCGCTCGTTGCCGGTCTCAAGGCCAGCGTCGGGGCGGTGGGCCGTATGGCGCTGACCAATTATCTGGCGCACTCGCTCATGGCCGCAATCGTGTTCATCCCCATGGGCTGGTATGGCGAGCTGGCCCGCAATGAGCTGTATCTCGTAGTGGCCGGCATGTGGGCGGTGAACATCGCCTTTTCCATGGCCTGGCTTTCGGTTTTCACCATGGGGCCGCTGGAGTATCTGTGGCGCGCCGGGACGTATGGAAGCTGGCCGCGCCTTCTCAAGAGCAAGCCGGCCGCGCTTGAAACGCCGCCCCCGGGGCTCTAGCGCCTCACGCCCAAACCGTCATCGCCTGGGCTGCCGCCTCGTGCAGGAAGGCGTGGCGGCGGGCCAGCGCGTCGAGATCGCGCGAATAGCCGCCGCCCAGAACGCCCACTACTGGAATGCCGCGCTTCATCACGGCGTCCAGCACCATGGCTTCGCGGGCACGAAGGCCCGCGTCTGACAGGTCCAGAAGGCCCAGCCGGTCCTCGGCATGGGGATCAACCCCGGCGTTGAAGAAGACCAGATCGGGGCGGCTCGCCTCCAGCGCGTCATCCACCGCTTCGCGGGCGATCTTCAGATAGGCAGCATCGCCGGTGCCGCGTTCCACGCCCACATCAAGATCAGAGATCGCTTTGCGGCGCGGCCAGTTCTGCTCGCAATGAACCGAAAGGGTAAAGACGCTGGTATCGTCCTCGAATATACGCGCCGTGCCGTCGCCCTGGTGAACATCCAGATCAATGACCGTGATGCGCCGGGCGAGCCCCTCGGCCTGCATCAGCCGTGCGGCGACGGCCACATCGTTGAAGACGCAAAACCCCGCCCCGCCGTCGCGGGCGGCGTGGTGGCTGCCGCCAGCGGTGTTGCAGGCGACGCCGTGCTCCAGCGCCAGGCGCGCGGCCAGCGCCGTGCCGGCCACCGCGCAGCGGGACCGCATCGCCACCGGCGCAGTCATTTTAAAACCGATCACCCGCTCCAGGGCGGCTGGGACGGTCTGGGTCAGCACCTGACTCACATAATCAGGTGAATGGGCCAGCTGCAGCCAGGTTTCCGGCGCGGGGGCGGGCTGATGAAATCCGTCAAAGTCGGCCACCAGCCCCAGCGCCACGCAGCGTTCAGCCACCGCGCGAAACTTGCCCATGGGAAAGCGGTGCGTGGCCGGAACGTCGCGCGCCACATAGGCGGGATGGTGGATGATAGGCAGCATAAAAGCGAATTTAGGCGGCTGGGCCACAAGTTAAAGCCCCCGGGTAAAGCCCCAAAAGAAAAGCCCCGCGCAACTCTGTGCGCAGGGCTCTTCGTCAGTTGAGCAAAAGCGGGCCTTAGAAGTTGACCCGCCTTGCGGTCTGCAGACCGTCAAGCACGGCGCGCGCATCGTCGGCGGGTTTGCGCTTGCGCTTGTTCTGCGGCTGGTAGGCGAGCTGGGCGTGGGCATCGCAATAGGCGGTGCCAAGGCCCGAACGCCGGCCACAGAAGCGGAACTCATTGTCGGAGGGATCCCCGATCGGCCATTTGCACATGCCCTCGCGCAGGGTGAGCACGGTGGCGTATTCGCCGTTGGGCATCCGCTTGGCTTCGGCTGGCGCGGTCATGGGCGCGCGAGGCTGTATTTCGCGGGCCGGGCTCGCCGCCGACGCGGCTGCGGCGGGTTTCGCCTCAGCCTGAGCGGCTTTTGCCATAGCTGGCTTGGCCGCTCGCGGCGTGGCCGGTCGGGCCGCCGGGCGGCGGGCCGGGCGCGAGGGCGCGGCGCGGCCCGAAAGCCCCAGCCGGTGCACCTTGCCGATCACCGCATTGCGCGTGACCCCGCCAAGATGCTTGGCGATCTGGCTCGCGCTCAGACCGTCCCCCCACAATTTCTTCAGTGTTTCCACACGCTCGTCGGTCCAAGCCATGGCGGTGCGCTCCTCGCCTGTTACGCTGTCCATCCACAAAAAAGCGGTCGAATCTGCGTGATCTGACCGCCAGCCCTAGTGTCAGGTTCTTCGTGGAACCCAACATCTTGGGGCGCGACACAAGATAGAGTAGCTAACTGACCCCGGCGCACAAGGTGTTCTCAGTGCGCACCTGTGGATAGATGATTCGATTTCTGCACATGGCGTGGGGTTTTTCGCAAAAAACCGCCGCCGTCAGCGCGTCTGAGCGGGCTATCCCGCGCTCTGCAAGGAAAAACGCGGGCCGCCGCCTCCGCCGCCGCCGCCGCCAAGGGGGGCAGCCAGGGCTGGCGGCGGCTAGTCCGGGGCGCTGGCGTCAGACGGCGGGATCAGCACGATCTTTCCCATATGGCGCTTTTGCTGAAACGCCTTCTGGGCCTGGGCAATCTGATCAAGGGGGTAGGTGTCCGCCAGCAGCGGCCGGATTTCGCCGTTTTCGATATAGGAGATCAAATTGGCAAACACCGGCTCATCCCATGCGGTGCAGCCGATCAGCGTGATGTCTTTGAGATAGAGGTCGCGCATGTCCAGATCGACGATCGGTCCGGCGATCGCCCCGGACGAGGCATAGCGCCCGCCGCGCCGCAGCAGTTTCAGCATGGTGCCAAAACCGGCCCCCGCCACATTGTCGATGACGACGTCCACGCTTGTCTCGCCGAGCAGCGCCAGCAGATCGTCATCCCGGGTCAGCACCTGGTCCGCGTCCAGCCGCGATAGCTCCTCGCGCTTTGCCGGGCTGGTGATGGCGATCACTTCAGCGCCGCGCCGCTTTGCCAGCTGCACGGTGGCTGATCCCACGCCCCCTGAGGCACCTTGCACCAGAACAATCATGCCCGCCTGGACACCGGCCCGGTGCAGCATGTTTTCCGCCGTGCCATAGGCGCACGGGATCGTTGCCAGCTCAGCATCGCTCCAGTCGCAGTCCACGGCGAAGATTTCATCGGCTGGTACGGCGACGAATTGCGCAAACGCACCGTCGAAATCTGATCCCATCCACACCGTGTCCATGCGCGCAAAGCCGTGGTCGCGCATGCAGGATCGCACCAGAACGCGGCGGCCAATCCAGCCCTCATCGCCGCCATCGCCAACGCTCACCACGTCGCCGCAGCAATCGGTGCCTTGAATGAAGGGAAAGGGCGTCGCCGCGTTCCAGCCGCCATCGGGCCGCTCGTCGTCGCCGCTTGTGGTTTGCGTGCTGTCGGTGACTGAGGAGGAATACCAGCCAAGCCGGGTGTTGATCTCGGTGTTGTTCACGCCGGCGGCCAGCACCTTTAAAAGCACCTGGCCCGGGCCGGGGACGGGCCTGGGCACCCGCTTGTATTCAAGCTTTTCATAGCCGCCGGTTCCGGTGGTAACCACCGCCCACATCTTCTCGCTTTTGTTGATTTGGGGTCCCGGCATCCGCCGTCCTTTTTGAAGGCTTTTCGAGGTTTCACCAGTGTAACCGGCAGGGCTGTCTCCGTCTGCCCGACTGGGGTTCGGCGTTCCGGCAAAGAAAAACCCCGGCCGTTTCCAGCCGGGGCTCGTCTGTTCAGACCGCGCCGTCTATTGGCAGGCGAGGCATTCTTCGTAATCGGTGGGGGCGGCCTGTTCCATGCTCGTCACGACGTCGGACTTGTCGCTGGAGCCGGCATAGGCGGCGCGCTGCACAGATTTGGAGCGGCAGTAATACAGCGATTTCACGCCGCGCTCCCATGCCGTCCAGTGCAGCATGTGCAGATCCCACTTATTCACATCGCCGGGCAGGAAGATGTTCAGCGACTGGGACTGGCAGACATAGGGCGTGCGGTCGGCGGCGTGCTCGATCACCCAGCGCTGGTCCAGCTCGAACGCGGTCTTGAACAGCGCCTTCTCGTGCTCGTCCAGGCAGTCAAGATGCTGCACCGACCCCTCATGCTCCAGGATGGAGGACCAGATGAAGGGCGAATTCTGCCCCTTCTCGTCCAGCACTTTTTCCAGATACGGGTTCTTCACGGTGAAGGAGCCCGACAGGGTCTTGTGCGTGTAGACATTGGCCGGGATCGGCTCGATGCCCGCGCTGGTGCCGCCGCAAATGATCGAGATCGAGGCGGTCGGCGCGATGGCCAGCTTGTGAGAGAAGCGCGCTTTCACACCGCTCTCGGCCGCATCCGGGCAGGCGCCGCGCTCGTCAGCCAGCTTCACCGAGGCTTTGTCGGCTTCCTGGCGGATATGCTGGAACAGGCGCTTGTTCCAGGACTGGGCCATGGCGCTTTCGAACGGCACGTTCATCTGCTGCAGGAAGGAGTGGTAGCCCATCAGGCCCAGACCCACCGAGCGCTCGCGGAAGGCAGAATATTTCGCGCGCTCCATCTCGTCGGGCGCCCGGTCGATGAAGTCCTGCAGCACATTGTCGAGGAAGCGGAAAATGTCCTCGATGAAGCCCTCATCATCCTTCCACTCGAGATATTTCTCGGCGTTGAGCGAGGACAGGCAGCACACCGCGGTGCGGTCGATGCCCATGTGATCGACGCCCGTGGGCAGCATGATTTCCGAGCACAGATTGGATTGGCGCACCTTCAGGCCCAGCTTGCGCTGGTGGGCGGGCAGATTGTTGTTCACCGTGTCGGAGAAGATGATGTAGGGCTCGCCGGTCTGCAGGCGCAGCTCCAGGATTTTCTGCCACAGCTTACGAGCGCTGATGGCCTTGACCACTTCGCCCGATTTCGGCGAGCGCAGCTCAAAGTCCTCGTCGGCGCGCACCGCCTCCATGAAGGCGTCGGTGACATTCACGCCGTGGTGCAGGTTGAGGCTCTTGCGGTTGAAGTCGCCCGACGGCTTGCGGATCTCCAGAAACTCTTCGATTTCGGGATGGTGCACATCCAGATACGCCGCCGCCGAACCCCGGCGCAGCGAGCCTTGCGAGATCGCCAGGGTCAGCGAGTCCATCACCCGGATGAAGGGGATGATGCCGCTGGTCTGACCGTTCTGGCCGACTTTCTCGCCGATCGAGCGCACGCCGCCCCAATAGGTGCCGATGCCGCCGCCATTGGAGGCAAGCCAGACATTTTCCGTCCACGTGCCCACGATGTCGTCCAGGGAATCGGCGACCGAATTGAGGAAGCACGAGATCGGCAGGCCGCGCTCGGCCCCGCCATTGGACAGCACCGGCGTGGCCGGCATGAACCACAGGCGCGACATGTAGTCATAAAGGCGCTGGGCATGCTCGATATCATCGGCGTACGCCGTGGCGGCGCGCGCAAACATGTCCTGATAGGATTCGCCGGGCAGCAGGTAGCGGTCAACGAGGGTCTTCTTGCCGAAATCGGTCAGAAGCTCGTCGCGAGACGGATCGGTAATCACCTTGTCTACAAGGCGCAGATTGACCGCTTTCGGCTTGCCGCGCGGGCCCTCTGCAGGGCGGGCAGCGGCCGGGCTCGTTGCTTGGGCGTGATCAAAAGGCGTCATGTCATCGTCCTTCCAGCTGCGCGCAGCTTGGGTGTTCGCGGTGGCGCTAACCCCCGCGCGCGGCTTAAGAAAACCTATCAGTGGTGCGCGGTCCATCAATGAACCGCTACATATAGTGCTCGCCGTGTTCGGGGCCGTCAACGGCCCAAACCGGCTCAACCCTACTTTTTTGGTAAACAAAGTCTTACCGCAAAATCGTCCGCGCCCGGAGTCGTTAAGGAGTCTGGACGATGGGTAAACCGGCTTTTCCTGTGGATAGATGCAAGCCGGGACGCAGCGTCTTTTACGAACCGTTTTGCGCAACATCGGGCGCGTGGCTCACCGCAAGCGCGGCGTAGCGGGCAAGGCCCGCATGGCGCCTGGGAATGAGCGCCGCGACCGCTTTGCATTCACGATTTTCCGCCAGGGATTCGGCTGCCGCAAGCGACTCGGCCATGAGCTGTGCTCCGCCCGTGTCGCTCACCAGCCGCGTCTCGCAGCCGGTGCGCGTCCAGGCGCCGGTGCGTGGCTCGAATCGATAGAGCGCCGCCAGCCGGTGGCCGAACCGCGCCAGCTGAGCCACGGCCTCGATGAGGTATTCGCGCTCGGCCGCGCTCATGGACCAGTGCAGGCTCACCCGCACCCAGCCGGGGCGCAGGCCCGCATACCCGTCCAGCACGGCGGCCCGGTGCGCGCCGGCCTCTTCGTTCGACAGCCCCATAAGATGGTGTCCGTAAGGCCCGGCGCACGAGCAGCCCGCCCGCGCCTGAATCCCGTAAAGATCATTGAGCAGGCGCGCGGCGAGCTTGGGATGAAGCGGATCACCGCCGCCCGGCCGCAGGATAAAGCTCACCAGCCCGATTCGCCGCACCGGATCGGCGGAGCCCAGAATCTCCACGCCCTCAAGCGTCGACCAGGCGCTCAGCGCCGCATCAAGATGGGCGTGCTCGCGCGCCGCGATCTCGTCCCAGCCGATCCGGCCCAGCAGGTCCAGCGCCTCGGCGGTGCGCAGCGCTTGGGGCAGGCCCGGCGTACCGGCGCGTTCGCGCGCTTCTATGTCGGCGATGAAGTCGTGGGCGTCCGGCGTGACATAGCGCACCGTGCCGCCGCCGCTCACCGACGGGGCGAGTTCGCCGCGATAGAGCGCCTTGCGGATCACCAGCACGCCGCCCGCGCCCGGCCCGCCGATCATCTTATGGGGCGAGAACGACACCGCATCCGGCGCCGCGTCCGGGTCTTCAGGGCTCATATCG
>Ga0136600_1000262_pt1 | contig 28884 bp, 17 predicted proteins | sample AntRauMFilla2698_FD_104634 | JGI IMG/M metagenome (GOLD analysis project Ga0136600, IMG submission 104634) | Saline lake microbial communities from Rauer Islands, Antarctica - Metagenome Filla 2 #698 | ecosystem: Environmental > Aquatic > Non-marine Saline and Alkaline > Saline | place...
AGAGAATAAAGAATATTCGTCGCCTTTACGCTAAGGGAGACCTCTCTGTTTACGCTATGGCGCGAAGAATTGGTCAGGTAATCGAGAATTTAAAAAATGTCGCTAAAGCTAAGGCAACTGAGGGTATGGTTTATAGCTCTAAGATTGTGGTTGATGATTCAGTTGAGGCGATTAATAAGCAAACTGCAAAAGTTGTTTCAGATTACTTTGGTGGTCATGCCAAAGGCTTACATCACTTAATGGGTTCTTACTCAAAAAGACTGCCCAAAGCCGCGGCCAGAATGGCGCGATATGAGCAAGGAACAGGTCTTCTTGGCAAAGTCACTCTCTTACCTTGGATATGGAATGGTATTCGTTCTTTAAGAAGCGCTCAGCTTCATAAATATGCTGACGAAATTATCCGCCTAGAGAAAGAGGCAGGCGAACTGCTTGCAAAGGGTGGAAATTTAGAAGAGTTCGTTTTAAAAAATGTAGACGATTTCACTGATATATTTATGAAAATACCCATGAGAAAAAGGGAGCTGCCCTATATGTTCTTTATTCAAGGTGGACCTCACCTTGGAAAGAGCCTAAGTTCGATTAAAAACCCTCTCATTAACCAATTCACGGCTTGGTCTTCTAATGGCATCGTGATGAGGAAGTTCTTTAATGCTAGGTCTCGTCTTGTTTATGAAACGATGAAGAAAGATGCGCGTGAAGTACTAGGGCTTAAGAAGTTTGTTGGTGCAGAAACCAGCTTAGAGACCTTTAAGGCTTTTCAAGAAAGTGTGGCAGGCGCCAGTGATAACCTTACAGCAAAAGCTAAGAAGGAATTGATTGATAACTATAATAAGCTTGAAGTAGAGCTTGCTTCAAAAGTCTTAGGAGGTGTTAAAGGTAAGGTTGAGGCAGAGGACTTTTTCTCCAAAATGGGCCGTACCTTTAAACGAGATACTCATAAGTTAACAATAGAGGCCACCGAACTTAATGAAGAATCGATGCGAAAGATTCTCTTTGCACCAGATACAGAGTTTGAACGTGCTCTTGGTGCTGTCGCTTGGGAGAGTGTTTCACCAGAAGATCTTTTTTCATTAAGAGAAGTTGGTGAAGTCGCTCATAGAGTTGTTCGTGAGCTTTCTCAATATGAAAATGTTGAGGAGTACCAAAGACTCCTCAATGCATTTAAAGTATTAGTGATAAAGAGAGATCCAGGCGTTCTTGAGATAATGTAAATTATCTACCAAAGAAGCAATTTTTCACTCTAAGGGCATTTACTTGCTCTGAAAGCTCTTGGCTATCACCTGCGCTTCTCTCAAGTACGTTATAAAAAGCTTCCTTTTTGCTGACAGAGCTTTTCCCTTCCTCTGAAGTCTTTTTTAAGAGACTTGTCCAGCCAACAAGATCTTTGTCGGTAAGGCTTGGATCATCAAATGTTCTCCAAAACTTGTGAGGATTCTCAGGGTCTAAAAGCTTTACTTCACCACTTGGTGTTGTAGAAACCTCGAGGACTGATTTAATAAAATCTTTTTGAGCGCGGTTTGCAGGAGAGTTGGCATCAGCAAGGGCCAAGAAAATAGCAAGAGCTTTTTCTTCCTCTGCACCAACAAGATTCTTTGTGCTCCGGTCAAACTTACCTGCGCCGACTCTTCTCATTCGATTTGAGATGAATTGGCTAAGCTCTCTAGGGTCTCTTGGTATAGTTTCAAGTACCTGTTTGATAGCATCATTTTTGACTTCATTAAAGGTGAATCTGAATCCATGAGAAAAGAGAGAATTACTCACACACTCGGAACAAGCGAGCACTAGTGAACCTCTCACTCCATGCCTATTGGCTAGAAAAATTAAATTATTAATGGCTTCAGTAACCTCTGCCTTATCTAACTCATCTGCATTCTTATTAAGAAGAGTAAGCAAGCTCTTCTTAACTTTTCTGTCTGCAGGAGTATCACTAAGACCTTTGATAATTTTCATTAGCTCATCTGGACTTAGGCTTCGATTAGCAGCTCCCAATGAAAGTATTGAACTTGCCACATAAGATTGCACTTCTTTTGCGACTGTTCCTTCAATGCCATTTTTAGCAAGCAGTTGAAGTACTCCAGATTCATTAACCAAGAGGTCAATTAGCTTTCCTCCACCGGCGGCCATAATATTGAGGCTGAGGACTAGGGATAGTATTAGAACTGATAAACGTTTCATGCTCTTTCCTTAACAATTGGTTTTAAACATTCTCTCTCCTTTTCGGAAAATAATCACTTAGGTTTAGTAAATTTTAGAATTTAAAGTTTTTGAGACAAGTTGAATAAGCTATTAAGCGCACCTCTATTAAAGCCGATAAAACCTAAGAAGTTTGTGATGAAAGAGGGTAGTTTTGAATCTATTTAAGTTATTAAAATTACTAGTTTTAATTTCTATTTGGACGAGTCAAATAGTCGGGCATGCATATGCTTGGGATGAAATACTTGATCTTAAAGGTAGCAAATACCGCACTGAACTCCAATTTGATCAAAATTCAAAGAATATTCGTTTAAAGTTTAAGAAAGTAGGCGCTTGGGGCCGGATGAAGATTGAGGGGCCACTCTCTATTGCTTCACCTACAGAAGTGGACGCCACTTTAAGCCATCTAGAGAGCTTTATGGATCGCCACGTTTTTAGTGATGAACTCCAAGAGAGAATTCGTAATCGTTTACACGAGTTTAAATTTATCTCAGCAAGAGAATGTAGCGCTCTGCACTTCAACCTAAGTGGAGCAACTATTGAACAAGGGACGATAAATAATCTTCTAGAGCAGGTGGAAAAGATTAGACTAGCATCAAGCCCAGGGACTAATGCCTTTCGCTCTCTTTTAGTAAGAGAATTCACTACTACTGATGACGACAAGATCCAACTAAGAATGGTTCTCGATAAAAATGGTGACTTCTTAAAGTTTAGTTTCGCAAAAGAGCAAGGAACACTTGTTAATTATGATTGGAGCGAAGTTGGGAAGACCATTGTCCTTAAAAACCCTAGTGGAAAAGTGATTATTGAATTGGACTTAAAAGATTTTGCTAAAGAAGGTGGACTTGTCACCGTTAGGCACCCTGAAGAGATGGGTATCGAACAAGAAGTAAGGAGTTTCTTTCGCTTTTTAAAATCAAATAAAGCCACTAATGAAGAAGAGGGAGAAACTCCCTGGGCCATCTATCCTTATACAACCAGGCATTTTAAGGAAACAGTAATTAGAGATGGAATCGCTCTCACCTCTGGCGTTGCAGAGCATGCTCCGATCATTGAGATTAGAGGTTCAGAAATTAGTTATCCTCGAATGGACCTGGAGACCTATGGCAGTCAGCACTTCTTGAGCTTACTTTCTAGTATGGCAAAAATTAAAGCTGAAGACTTTTACAATCACTGTATGGGGGAGAGGCTAAGCTTTTATTTTGAAGAAGAAAAACTAGGTTTCGGAAATAATGAAAATGTTGATGAGAATCAAGTCAAATTGTGCCATAGAATTGCTGAGTTAGAATCGATCCGATTATTTCTCTCGGAGGAGAAGGAAAAACTTGGCCTACATATTGGTGAGTTTGCCTTTTCAGAAACAAAGCTTGTCTCTCAGCTAAGAACTTGCCTTGAGGGTAGTGGTATTACCAAAAAGGAAGCTAACTTCTTCAGATACTCTAGTTCGAAACTAATCAATATCGCTCAAGAAGAATTCAATGACATTGGTAAAGCTTGTTATCGAAGCAGCTTAGAAGAGCTCTTAGAAGAAAAGATGAGGGAAGTTGTCTTTACCAGTGAAGACGTTTTGGAATATATCCCTAGTGATAGAGGGCGAGAGCTTCTATGGAGTACGGTCAAGGCTGATCTCAGAACGAATTGCCTGAATCAATTAGATGTTGAAAAAGTTAATCTATGTCAGGATTACGCAAGACTTGCTATTCAGGAAAATTTATTTCTTTCCCAGGTGTCTCATAGGCTCTCCCTTAAATTTACAGACCAGCCTATTGAATACGCTAAGGAGAGATTAAGAGTTATTGATTCCTTCGAGAGCTGCCGTATGGAGAGCTTATCTAAAGTTAAGGAGCGGATGAAAGAGTCAGACTTTAATTCGCAAGATATCAGTAATGTTCAAGCGAAGGATATTGAATGTGCGAAAGACTCTCTACTTCTGTTAAAAGAGAGATCTTGGGAGCACACTGTGCATGAGGGATTAAGAAGGGCCGGCCTCTTGTCAGAAACGTATGAAACTCTCAGTACAGAGTTGCTTCAGAGAACCAAAGAGTTATTTTCTGAATGTATAAGTGAAAGAATAATTGACGAGCCTGAGCTAGGTGGTTTGCTTTCACGCTTAGACCTCTATTCCGAATCTTGTCTTCCCCAAGGGATAAAGGAAATTGTGGAAGAGCGTGTCTTTAAAGAGTTTAAACCACTCTTTTCAAAGGTCGACTTTAACTTTACTTCTGACCAAGAAAATAAGTTAGATAGTGATGTAAAAAACTTGATTCGTCGTGAGTTAGAAAACTGGTCTGAAATCGAAAGTCTTGGTGGGCTCAAAGAAAACCTCTATAAAGATATCTATGGCTTGCTTCTCAGTCATCATATAAAGGCCTCCATTGAAAATGAATTTGATAAGGAGAGCGAAGTTTTTGATGAGGCTAAGGATAATATTGAAGAAAATTTAGGGAGATTGCTTGGTGATAACTCTGGGCGTCCCCTTGCCCTTAAATCTGTTGGCTTTTTTAGGGAGCTGGAGCGAAAGGGGAGCCAAGGCACAACTGATAAAAAGGAACACTTTCGAATAGCGTTAAGAGAAATCTTAAAAGAGTTTCATAAAGAAAAAGCGCCTTGGTTAACAGTATCTAAAATTGGCGAGAGAGTTCTCATTACTGCAGAGAGAGAGGAGATGGCCGCGCGGGTTGATTCAAAATACAAAAGCTGTATAGAGGACTTTAACCCAAATGGGTCATTGGCTTTTTCTCGCACTTATGTATCTTGTGAAAAACAACGCTTAGCTGGAATCTCTCTTGAAATAGCACGCAAAAACTTACAAGAACGAGTTTCACGCAGCTTTCCTTTGACTTCAGTTAAAGCAAACAGGGCTTTAGCTCCCATCCAATATTTGGAATTGTGTCATGAAAAGGTCGATATATACGGAAATAAAAGTTTAGAAGAATATCAAAAACTAATTGATGGTTGTTACCGGGTGGCAGAGCTTGATGTCAGTTATAACCTCTCCTTAGCGAAAGTTGATGGTTACAGACCTTTATTAAGTCAAAAAGGTCACCATGATGTTGTTACAGCTTATTGCTATAACATTCTTTTTAATCAGGTGTCACAAAGAGCAAGTAATAATCTCATGGCAAAGAGTCAGGATTTTACTGGTGACTATCGTGACCTAAGTAAAATGCAAACGGATCAGCGTTCAAGAAATATTGATGGTGCCAGCTTATTAAGTTATTTATCTGATAGTAATGTTGGAGCAGAAGAATATGCAGAATCAGACTTAAAGAATGTCTTGGGCCTTATTAATACTTTTGCTGCAAATGAATCCTTATCGAGTGATTGGTGGGCAGATAAGCTTGCTCACTGTGAAAAAGGAACTGATGACTTTGTTATGACGAGCTTTAGAGAGTTTGTCATCGAATCAATCCCCTCTCTTAATTTTGGAAATGGGGATGATCAAAATACTGTATTGATGAGAAACTTTCTTGATTTGGAACTGGTCGAATTAATTCTAAAATTTAAGAAAGCTGAAGCTAGAAAAACTTCTGGGTTTGCCGACCTTGGTTCCCTTATTCCGGGAGAAAGACTCGTCACTCCAGACCTTGGGGTGACTGCGCTTACCAACTTTATTGAAATCCTGGGAGCCTTCCTTGATAGAGGTTTCATTTATGATGAGGAAAGCATGCGTTCTGAGCTTGTTATTTTTCAATCAGAGCTAAAAAGCTTTTTGAGTTGGTCTTTAAGTAGTCCAGAAAATATTTCTATAAGAGAAGCCAGGGATTTCTTTTCTGAGTCGAAATTAGCTGAGCATCTCGCTTTAGCCGTTGTCAGTGAATTATCACAAAATCAATTTAAAGTGGGAATCGGTAATCTCAAAAGAGATGAGCTGGCAAAGTTTTACCAAGATGCTGGCTGTAGGGATCAAACAGAGAGTTGCCTTAGTCGCTATGAATTGAGAGAGCTGAATAAAATCACATTGAAATATGAAAAGTTAGAAGCTTTAGCTAAAGAAATGACCTCCTCCTATGACTTTAGAAGAATCATTAGACCTGAATCAAATGAGGGTGAAGAGCTTATCTCTCTCATCAAAGAAACTTATTTAATGCCAAAAATACTAGGCCAAGCTGTGACAGCAGCAGCTGAAGAGGAAATGATGAAGGGCATTGGTGACGCCATTATGAGGGATAATACGGATGGTGGTTTTGCTGAAAGGTTTGTTGAAGAGGTGGCCCAATTTGAGCTCGAAAAGGAAAAGAATAAGCGATGGGGTATAACCAAGTCGTTATTCTTTGACTCAGGTGACTTCGATTGGGAACATTTGCGGGTAACTGAGTCTGGTCAAAAGGCCCTTCAATATTACACGCGCTATATATTATTGCCGCAATATTTAGGTCGACACCAATCACAAACCACCTTAAGAATTAGATCAGAGCAATTCAGAAGGCTTCTCACACAAGCTCAAGGTGAGAATGACAATTAGTCTAGGCGCACAAAATTGAAGCACCATTTCATTATTAAGATCGCATCTGCCATGTAATTCCATACATTTAGGTTCATCAGAACTATTGCAATTATGAAATTTACCAAGGTAAACTTCATAGGAACTATTAGTTGAGCTTTATAATCGGAAACGGTGCTATGTCTGACTCTTTAAAAAGTATTAAGCTTTTAAGCCTCGCGCTTACCTTATTAATCCTGCCAGCTGTAACCTTCAGTCAATACGATGAGACAGAGTTCGAAGCGAAAGATCGGGCAATAGGTCTAGAAGATTGGCGGAGAACAGAAGCTTATTACCAAGAATGCTTGGTTATTAAGGAACTGGTTATTCGTGGGAATTACTCAACTGAGTGTTACACGAATTATCACCACTTTAATTCAGACTCAGCTAAGAACTACAGGCCAACTGATAATATTCGTTGGGTAGAGATGTCGGCATTTAATCTATGGCATCCTGGTTCTAAAATCTCAGGCTTTAAAGACAACGGAATCGTCGCAAAAATGATGAATGGCTATGATATTGTTGCTGGTATTGAACTGTTGCCCTCTGTTGGAGCAGACTACAATCACAACCAGAGAGTAAAAAAGTTTCTGGAAAATGCTCCTGTAGAAATAGCTAAACTTGAAAAACGCCTATTAACCTCAAATTTAACTCGGCTAAAAGAGAGACTTGAGCTTTATAAGAAAGACCTCGATGCGGCTAAGAGTCTCTATCGTCTTCCAGGCTACCTCGCTTTACTAGATGAATTACGCAAGCTTGATCCTACTTGGTCCCTTCTTCTTGCACCGAGTGGTGAAGCCGCTGATGAAGGTTTCGTTCAAGAGTTGGTTGGTTTTTATTATCGAGGCAAAACAGTAAAGCCAAAAATTAATGAGCATTGCGAACGTTTTAAAAAGAAGCGGCACGGTCCTAGTTTTGGCTGTTATCCAAAGCTAACCAAAGCATGGTTTGGAAAGTCTGTAAGGCAAGTTTTTTCACGACGCCCTTTCATGGCTTCATTTGAGAGTGGCTCTTTTGACTTTACTCTTGTGACATCTCATATAATTTTTAGAGCTGCCGCTGAGCCAGCAGTTATGGAAAGAGTTCTTGGGCCAAGCTTTGGAGTTTCCGATTATAGAGACGTCGGTCCTGGGACTAACTGGAATAACTTTGCTCGCGTTGCCGAGATGAAGATTATTCTCGAAATCATGGAAAAGGTGAGAATGGAGTCCAACGAAAAGGACATTATTTTTCTTGGTGACACCAATCTAGAGTCTAAAAATGAAATTTGGCAACAGCTTCTGCCTAACTTCCCTGGTGGAGAGCTCTTTATAGAGGAAGAAACTACTCTTTCAACTTCTTATCGACTTAGTAATGGAAGGTTAACGAATGGGGTGGCCAGTGATTATGACCATGTGATTATGGACCTAAACGAGACGAGTGAATGTCGAAAATCTAATGGAAAGTTATCGGCAAGGGTGGCTAATTTTCTGCAAGGAAGTCTAAAGGACCTTATAGAGAAAAAGTACCTTATTAGAAATAAGGTAGGCTTTGAGCTAAATGCCTCACAAGAGTACAAGCGTTTTAATCTCTTGGCTGACTTAAGAAAGACTTTAGAAGCTCGCATGACAGTAAAAAGGAATAAGGTTGTTCCAGATGACCTCGGCATCGAAGATACGATCTCCGACTTTGATAATCGTGTTTTTCTAAGTCAACTGAGCGAAGGCACTTATTATCGAGTATACAGAGAAATCATCTCAGATCATTTCCCTATATACTTTTCTTGTTCTAGATAGAATCCTTTACCATTTGAGAAGCTTTCTTCCCGTCAAAGCGGCCCTTAATTTGGGGCTGTAGCTCTTTCATAATGGCGCCCATATTTGGTGCGTCTAGCTTTGCTTTAATTTCTGAGATCATGTTGGCAACATCATTTTCCTCTAATGGCTTAGGAAGGTATGCTTCAATAACAGCGAGTTCTTTATGGGTTTGCTCGATCATGGCATGGCCCGCTGGAAAGTTTACGAGGCCATCTTTGAGTTTCTTATGGTGTTTGATAATCACATCCATCTCTGAAACGGGCTTTTTTGAGGTGTTATTTTCCATTAACATGGACTTTATATAACGCAAGGCTTGCAGTTTTTCCTTTTCTTTGGCCTTCATGGCATCTTTTATGTCGATATTAATTACTTCCAGCATTTTTTGGTCCATATATCCTCCCGAAGGCTTTGCAATTGGTCCCATCCTTTTTAGCATAAAGAGATACCCAAAACAAAATGAGGTTTACGTGCGTTATATTCTAGGACTATTGCTCTGTCTTTCAAGCGTAAGAGGTGAGGAGATTGGTCGAGTCGATACGGCTTTTAAATTTTTAGGGGCGAATCATGCCATTGTTATTGAGGCCTTTGATGATCCCAAGGTAAAAGGTGTTTCATGCCATTTAAGTCGAGCAAAAACAGGTGGGATAAAAGGCAGTCTTGGCCTTGCGGAAGATCGTTCGGATGCATCGATTGCCTGTCGTCAGGTTGGACCCATTTCTTTTAATGAAAAACTTAAACAAGGTGAGAAAGTTTTTAAAGAGAAGACGTCTTTAATTTTCAAGTCTATGCAAGTTGTTCGCTTCTACGATGCCAACAGAAATACACTTGTTTATTTAGTCTATAGTGACAAAATTATTGATGGTAGCCCAAAGAATGCTATCTCCACTGTTCCTATTATGCCGTGGAAGTAATCTTGCTCATAAGAAAGTAGAAATATGTACGAATTAGGTTCTTCTGAAATTAAAGCACTCGAAAAAGTCTTGGCCTCTCGCAAGCTTTTTCGCTATCAAGGGGCCGGTGTTCCAACGGAAACATCTGAGTGTGAAAGAGAGTGGCGAGAAAAACTTAGCGCGAACTTCTGTCTCTTGACGACCAGTGGGACGAACTCTCTTGTTACTGGGATGGCCGCATTTGGTATTGGCCCTGGTGACGAAATCATAATTCCCGCCTATACCTTTGTCGCAACGGCAAGCGCGATTATGCAAGTTGGAGCGATTCCAATTATTGCTGATATTGGTGAAGATCTTCTCATTGACCTTGATAGTGTTAAGAAAAAGTTGAGTGAGAAAACGAAGGCGATTGTCGCGGTTCATATGGATGGGCTTATCTGTGACTTGGAGCCACTCAAGGATCTTTGTCAGGAAAAAGGACTTTTACTCGTCGAAGACGCAGCACAGGCATGCGGAGGAACTTATAAAGGTCAATATGTCGGTACTATTGGAGCTTTTGGTGGCTTGAGCTTTAATGTTGATAAGGTTATCTCTTGCGGAGAAGGTGGTCTTCTTATCATAGGGGATAAGTCTGAATCTTATAAAGAGGAGATGAAGAGGAGCTTTGTTACTCACGACACCCCCTCTCAATATGGTTTGACCATGAGAGAAGAGCTAAAGGGTCATGGTTTCATGGGTCTAAGTATGCGGATGAATGATTTGAACTCTTGTCTTTTGCGAGTGCAACTCAAGAAACTCGATCCCATTCTGACAAAGCTAAGGTCAAGAAAAAAGCAAATGGTGTCTCTTCTCCAGGAAGAGGGTTTTCGTTTAAGGTTGGGCAGTGATGACTCCGGGGATATTGGTTCAGTGGTTCATCTTGTGAGTAGTGATCCTCTCGAAAATACAGAAAGAGTGAAGAAGCTTTTAAAAAATAATATTGAAGCTCTTAGCCCAACAATGAGACCTGCTCACGCTTGTTGGCAATGGTTTGAAAATATGAATGAGCAAGACTATTGGGTGCCAGCTCTTAATCCCTACCGCCTTACAGATAAGAAATATGAATACGTTAAATCAGACTATCTCCAGTCTGTAACGATCTTGGCAAACACGGTGCGAATTATCGTCCCATATGATTTAGATGAAGAAGGTTTTAAGGCTTATCTCTTGACCCTAAAAGAGACTCTTTCTTAAGTTAAATCAGTGGGTTACCTAATAATGTTTTTGAGGTAAGATGGAAGCTATGGATTGGCTTTTTAAATATAATGAAGACGAAAAACTTTTTGAAAAGGTTCATCAAAGTCTCGGCGAGCTCGCAGATGATGAAGTGGCCATTCGTCCACTCTCTGTTGGCATTTGTGGCAGTGATCTTCATAAAATATCCCACAGCGTGAAATCCCCAGCACTTCTTCATGAGTGGATTGGAGAGGTTGTGGAAAGGGGAAGCGCAAAGTCTGCTTTTAAAGTCGGTGATATCGTCACCTCTATGGCGCAGATAAGGTGTGGCCACTGCAAAGCTTGCACTTCTAAAGATGGGGAGTGTTATGAGAGACGTTTGCTGGGTGGGCCGAATTCACCCTCAGTGCTTTCATCTAGAGTTCATTTAAAATTTTCTGATGTAATACCTTTGAGTAAAGATCAAGACCATCTCGAACAAGTACTCCTTGAGGTGGCGTTTATTGGTGACTGTGCTTTTCACCGCGCTGAAAAGTTAGGACTCAAAAAAGGTATGAATATTATTATCTTTGGCGCAGGACCTGTCGGTATCTTTACTGCGCTAGCTTTTAGAGAGCGGGGATTTGAGTCAAAGCTTGTGGAAGTGAGTAAGGAGAGAATTGCTATTGCTAAGAAGCTCGAGCTCTCGATTATATCTTTTGCAGAGGCCCTTATCTCTGGTGAAGACCATGACGGTAATGATTTCGTGATTGATTGTACGGGGGATTCTCGTGGAAGTGGCGCCATTAAACATTTAGGAAAGTTTGCTAAGATTGACGGTCAGGTGGTGATTGTTGGGAAATATCAAAGTGCCACAATAGAAGAGAGTGAGTATGCTGGTAAGAGTTTATCTGTTACTTGGGTTGCCAATCATACGGAGCAAGCTTTTCACCACTCTCTTAAATTTTGGCGCGATAAAATGAAACCTATTTATAAAGAACTTATGACAACTTTTTCTGGTCATCAGATTAATGATGCTCTTGATGCTGCTTTTAAGGCAACGGATATGAAGTGCGTAATTGATTTTAATCAGGATACAGAAAATGAAAATTAAAAGAGAACTTCCTCTTTGGGATCATTGCCATACTAGTATGGGCGTCCTTAAAGAAAGGATAGAGTCCTATTTTCAAGCTCATCCTGAACTTGATTCTCGAGCGCGTTTTTATCCCGATATCGTTAATCCTTCAGAAAATACTGAAGGCGCCTTTAATGATTGTGAGGTTCTTGATGTGATTCACTTTGGTGATTCTGTTAAGAAGTTCTTTCACTCAGGTCTTTATACAAAGAAGAAGTTACGTTTTTGGTGCTTAAGTTCAGTTTTTAAGAAAATTAATGATGAGCTTTATGGAAAAAATGCTTTCAATGTTATTGCTAGAGAGGAACTCTTTAGCTCCTCACCTGCGAAGTTACCAAAGCAAAAGCCCTGGGATCTTATTTTTGCCGGAAGGCTCTCAAGGCAAAAAAATATTCTGGGTCTGTTGCGCACTGTCTATAATCTTCAAAAACTAGGAAAGCCTTGTGTCTTGCATCTCTTTGGAGATTTTGACGAACAGTTTCACGAACACTACGGACGTTATCAGCTTCCAGTTTTTGAGACAGAAGTGAAGACTCTCATTGAAGAGCTTGATTGGGACTCTAAACCCGTGATTCATGGTCATATCTCCGAAGGCGATTGGCGTGAGCAGGGCTTTGATAACCCTGTTTTTATTTCTCTTAGTACCAACTTTTGTGAAGACTTTGGGGTGGCCGTTGCTGAGGCCTGTGAAAGAGGCTGGCCTTTAATTCTCTCTGATTTTGGAGCGCATAAAGATGTCTCAAGTAAAGCTCAGTTAAGAATACCTTCAGGTTTAATTCCATGTTCTCACTTTGAAAAAGAAGCTTGTGCTCAATTAAGTAGAATGTGTGCTGAGTTTATCGTTAAAGAGTCCTTCATGGAGATAGAAAAAGGAATCTTTAATTCAAAAGTAATTTCTATGAGCTTAAGCGATGTTGATGCGGCCAGAAGAAGTCTCATCGAAAAACTTGGTTCCTCAGTTCATCTTTTAATGAGGGAGAGGCTTGATGATTTTGCCGAAACTTCAGTGGGAAGAGTCTTTATTCGAAAAATTCTTAATACTCTCGAGGGCGATCTTGAAAATGTTGTGGCGATTATTAGCTCGAAAGAAAGTATAAAGAGAGAAGTATTATTAACTTTTTTCGAAAATCATAACCACAACAGTCGACTTATTTTTATTCAAAAAGAGCATCTCAAGCTCAAAGATAGCACCCATCATTTACTAGGTGCTTCAAACATTTACCTCATTTCCTTGCTTAGTGATGAAGAAAAAAACTTTATTGAGAGCGAGCTGGGACTCACCATTTCTCGCCTCGGTTAGAAAATTGCCCACTTTCTGTGGTGGTGGAAACCATCGAACTATATACTCAAGTCATTGAATTTAATGAGTTGTTATCGTAACTCTAGGATCACTCCTCTGTAGCGCTTATTATGGACGTAGATGCTCAAGTACTTGCTGAATTAAGCCGATAAATTGAATGTATTGTTGCGTTGAATAGGTAGTGGATAAAGAGAAGTATGATCAAATTTTTAGCAAAATCCATTCTTACATATATTTTGGTACTCGTACTTATCGATGCCCCTGCGCCCTTTGTTACGCCCTTTCTTGCCAATCAAGCCTTTGCCTCTGAGTCAGGGGATCAATTAGATAATCTTCTTAATGTTTACCAAGGATTAATGAGTCGAGAAGACGCCATCAATAAACTTGGTGATAGCACGACAAAAAATGCCATGAATGAAGTTCAGAGCTTTATTAGTAAACCTGAAAATAGGTCCACTCTCAATTCTGAAAAGGGTAGAGAGCTGGTTAAAATTCATAATAAACTCACTAAGTTTGACCAACTCAAAGATAAAGTAGGTGGAGATTGTATTGAAGAAAAGTATAACGAGTATGGTGCTGATCTTCCCGGTCGAATTCTTGCCTCAGCACTAATGGTTGATGCGGCCAAGACTTCTTGCCAAGCTAATCTTTTTACAGCGGGAAGTATTGATGAGCTTCTGGAAAATGTAGAGGATATTACTGAACATCAAACCTTAAATGGCTTGCAAGAGCAACTATCTTTACAAGGCATCGAAAATGCCGCAAAGACTTACGTTAATCTTTTGTACACGTATGACCCTTCTTTTGGAGGCGAATCGGCTGAACTCTCAGATAGTGTTTATAGAGATCAAATCCTTGAAAAACTCTGTCCTTCAAGTTCAAGGACTAACCGAGGTGGATCAGTAACAGTTACTCGCTGCCCCTCTAATATTGCGGAGTCGATTGAGAAGGGAGCAAAGTCAGAATATCGAAAGTTGAAAGGAAGTGAGGCTCAGCGTTTTACGCAAGGTCAGGCTTTTGATGAAGTCAATCAGCGTATTGACGCTCTTAACGAAGAGTTGGGTGATGTTAGCCTCGATTTTGAAGAAGATGGTGGCTACTTTGCTTTTGATGCTGTTGAAAATGATACTGATGAGGCGAGGACTCGCTTCAATGGTTATGCAGAGAGATTTCGTGAGGTCGCAACCTCCGGGCCTGGTCTCCTTTTATGGACTGACTCTGTTAGAGAAGAAATGGGCTCAATGAGAAGTTTGGAAGATACGACAAAAGAGGCAGGGCGCTGGACTATCGAAAAGCATGAGAGAGTAACGAGTTCTGATGTTCTTAAGGGAGTTGAAGAGGCGAAGGAAGCAGCTCTAAATCAAGTGAAGCATTTGACTGAAAAAGAAACTGAGAGAAAGACTGAATATGGAAGTATGGTAGGAAGAGTTAGGAGTCAAGCGGCTCATGATGCTTCCACCTCGAGGAGAAAACCTCGAGTAAGTGGTATGCATGCAAGTACATTCACCGAAAATAGAAAACAAAGCCTTATTGATCTGGTCGCCGAAAACCCAAGTGCTGCCGGACAGATGCTAATGGAAAACCCTGAATACGCAGAAGAAATTTGTGAAATTATAGGTCAGGTTGCTAAGAAATCTCACGATGATAATAGCTGGTACAGCACCAAGAATATGCTTATTTGGGGTGGCCTAATTGTCGGTGGTGCTCTTTTATTGGCGACAGGTGTTGGTGCTCTTGCGGCCTTTGGTATTTGGACCACTGCTGCCGGTACAGCCGCTGCTTCTGTTGCAGGAATTAAGGCCTTAAGTGTTGCAGGCCTTGCTTTTGGAGTAGTTGAAGGTGGACTCTGGAGCCGTGAGGCCATGAACTATAATGCCGAAAAAGAGCGTTTACTTAATTCTTACTTAACAGGTAGTGGCGATGATAGGACAGCGAGTGAAATGCTCGATGCCCTTAGCGAGTTCGAAGATGCAAGACTCAATGCTGCTCTTGCAGTTGGATTCTCGCTCTTTGATGTTGGAACACTTGTGCACTTAGGTCGTGCAGGGCGACTTGCTGGCGCAACCAGTGAGGTTTCTGACCTTAGGGCCGCAACTAAAGTCACTGAATTTGTTTCTGAAAATAGTGATATGGCACGACTATTATCTCAGCTCTCAAGTGAACTAGGACCAAATGGTAGGCGGATTATGGAAACGGTTTTATTTCGTGTCGCCAATCAAGAAAATGCAGATGATATTTTAAGATATATGGCCGGACTCGATGTGAGTACCGCTAAAAAAGTTTTTGAAGGAGCTTTTGAAGTATGTTCCGATTTATGCAATTAAACCTTAAAGGTTTGGGAACATTTATTTTTACCATTTTGCTATCTCTTAGCATGACTCCTGCTATAGGCGCGGGGTGTGATTCTCTTGGCCTTTTCTTTAAGGCCACGATGAGTGGTAAGAGAGCCGAAAATGCTCTGCGCTTTGTTAAGTTAGAAAAAGCAGATGAAGTTTTTGAATCAAGAGATGGTGCTTATACACCTGTCAGAATCACCGGACTCGATGAAGATGGCTCACTTCTTTATAGAAGAGGAGAACCTCTTGGAGATGAAATTCTTCGCATGGATATTGATGGTGATGAATTTGCTAATCTTGTTGAGCGAGTTCCTGTTAATCGTCGTATTGCCGCGCCAGATAGTGGAGGCAGTAATTTGCCAGTTGTCCGCGCTGAAACAGCTGTTGCAACTCTTGACCCTCCATCAGTGGGAACAATTGATGATGTGGTTATTCCTAGTAATGGTCGTGCACTTCCCGCGCGTGGGGAAACCCCTCTTTTATCAGCACCTGATGCAGGAAGTGGTCCTCGTGCTATTGAAGGACCAGAGCAGCCGCCAAGAATAGCAGCGCCAGAAAGGTCACCAGAACTACCTCCCTCCTCTGCAATTGCTGATGATGTTGTCGATGTCCGAGGTTTTGATCTCGACGCTCCTATTCATGGGCGTACTGGACCAGCAAATCTTCCTGAGCCTGATGTTCCAGTTGACCCTGTCGTCAATAGCGCTCCTCATGTTAGAGGTGGAACTTCTGCAGGGGCCACAGATGAAGTGATTGATGCGGTTGAAGGCTCTGGGAGTCCCAATATTGTTTTAAGTTCAGGTGGTCGTGCTGATGAAGTTCAAGAAGTTATTGAAGATGCATCTTCAGCTCGAAGGCTTGTCGCCGGTAGTGGAGATACTCCTGCTCCAAGTGCCTTGCGTGCTCGTATTCAGGCAGGGAGGTCTTTTCAAGAATCATTTAATCGCTATGAAGTAGGGGACCTTGTTACCTTTACAAGTCCAGCCGGCAGAAATACCACATCCGGTCGCATTGTCCGTGTAAACGGTCAATCTGTAGTTTTAGATATTAACGGGATGGAAAGGAATATTTCTTTTAATCGCATTAATTTAGATTCTATTACAAAAGCACCTGGTCGTGACCTTGTTAGGCTTGAGGTTGATGTTCCAGATGCTCCAGGGATAAAGCTTCCTGTATCTCTTGCGGATGAGGCGAACTTGCCAGCTGGAATGAATCTCTTTAGATCATTTTCAGAGGATTTAACCTCAAAACTTAGAACGGGGAACTTCTCTATCGTTGGCCCTGATGGGGTTCGTATTGATAATGTTAGGCTAGTGAAAACTTTTATTGAAAATGGCGAAGAAGTTCATATTTATAAGAAAATCGGCGATGGTGCAGAAGAGCTTATTACGGTTTATCCCGCACGAGATATGTTGATGGCCGATATTACAGAAATTGCAGAAGATGGCACAGGTGTATTACGTTACAGACAAACCAGCCCAGCTGCGAGAGCTGCTGGCTCTACGGATGTGGCCCATGTACCAACACCATTAACAGATGAAGCCGTTGAACTTCTTGAGTCTACTAACCCAAGACCTTCTTGGATTCAAAGAAGAAAAGCTCAAATTAGAAATTTTAGAGACCTTATTGGAGAGAATTTAAGAATTGATTTTAAACCTGGAAGAATTGGAGATATGGCTTCCTCTGTTGCAAATATGCTCAGAAGAGGTGCTCGCTTTTTAGGAAGTAGTAGAGGTCCAACTGGGCGTCTTCTCTATCGCTTCAGGCTTGCCAATGGTCGTGTGATACGAGTTGTTCCTGATGCTATCAATGGTACAAGGCTTGTCTCTCGTCCTTTCGATGGTGATGACAGCTCTCGAGCTAGTGACAATGATGATTCGCCAACACCGAACCCTCATCCTGATATCGTTGAGCGTCCAGCAGAGGACGACACACCAACACCTAATCCCCATCCTGATATTGTCGACCGGGTCGAAGATACGGGCCAAGAGGATCCGCCTCCGCCAGAGGATGATGCGGTTGTTTCCCCTGGTCCAAGTAGTGAATTTCAAGCTTATGAAAATGGTGATCCAGAAGAAGAAGAAACTGTTGTAGGTGACGAAGAAGAACGTATTCCTCTTCCTCCAGCGTCCAGTGGTAACCCCGTAGGGCCTCAGGCCGTTCCTGGTGCTCAAATGAATATCATTATCAAAAAGGGTGGTTATTAGGGAACTATTTTCCAGCCGCCATTTATGAAGAAACTTAAACAAATTTATTGAGTTTGCTCACTACTTCCCGACAAGTATGTCATACAGAATTTACGGAGGATGATGATGAGTACAGCGGTAAAGAGAAAAGAGGTTTCTGAATTTGATACGCAAGGGCGCATGAAAGCTCTTGATGAGCACTTTGCTATTATTGAGTTTGAAACAGACGGTACCATTATTACGGCCAACAAAAACTTCTTAGGTGCTGTTGGTTATTCTCTTTCAGAATTACAGGGCAATCATCACCGAATTTTTTGTGAATCAGAGTATGCCTCGAGCCTCGAGTATAAGCAGTTTTGGGCATCTCTTGCGAAAGGGGAAGTTCATAAAGGTGAGTTCGAGCGCTTCACTAAGGAAGGTCACTCTTTTTGGTTAAGTGCTTCTTATACGCCTATCGAAGACAGTAATGGCAAAGTTTATAAGGTGATAAAGTTTGCTCAAGACAATACAGATAATGTTTTAAGAAATGCCGATTATCGAGGCAAAATTGAAGCGATTGAACGCTCCCAAGCTGTCATTGAATTTAATCTAGATGGTACTATCATTAAGGCCAACGATAACTTTTTAGGGGCCATGGGGTATTCACTCTCTGATGTTCAAGGAAAGCACCACCGTATTTTTTGTGAAGAGTCTTATGTCAAAACTCCTGAATACGCAGCCCTTTGGCAAAAGCTTGGCGCAGGTCAATTCGTCTCTGGTGAGTTTAAAAGACTTGATAAAAGCGGTAATGAAGTATGGATTAATGCCTCCTACAACCCCATTTATAATGCCAATGGCAAAGTGATGAAGGTTGTGAAGTTTGCAACAGATGTTACTGAAGAGAAGTTAAAAAACGCTGAATTTGAAAATAAAATGAATGCAGTCAATCGCTCACAAGCCGTGATTGAATTTAATCTTGATGGGACAATCATTGATGCTAATGACAACTTTCTGGTTACTTTAGGTTATACACTTGAAGAAGTGAGAAATCAGCATCATCGAATCTTTTGTGAAAGTAGTTATACCAATTCTGCTGACTATAAATCTTTTTGGGAAAAACTTAATCGCGGAGAATTTGTCTCGGGAGAGTTTAAGCGTCTTGGTAAAGGCGGCAAGGAAGTATGGATTAATGCTTCTTACAACCCTATCTTTAATGTTGATGGCGAAGTCTATAAAGTAGTGAAGTTTGCTACTGATCTGACAAAAGAAAAAGAATCTTATAATAATCTTGTGTCAACATTTGAAAGAGCAGCTGATGAGTTGGCGGCTTCTGCCGAGCAGCTTAATGCCAATGCTGAAAAACTTTCTCATAATTCGCAATCAACCTCAAATCAATCAGAAGGTGCTTCGGCAGCTGTTGAGCAGCTTGGTGCTGGTATTAATAGTGTTGATAAGAGTACTGAAGAAATGGTGATGACGATTAAGGAAATTTCCGCCTCTGCACTAAATGCTTCTCAAATGTCTGATCAGGCTAAAACTAAATCAGAAGAGACAAATAAACTCATCTCGGAGCTACAAGTCTCTTCCGAGGAAATTGGTGGCGTGATTAAACTCATCTCTTCCATTGCTCAACAAACAAATCTTCTCGCTCTGAACGCTACAATTGAAGCGGCGAGAGCAGGGGAAGCGGGAAAAGGATTTGCAGTTGTTGCTAATGAAGTAAAAGAACTCGCTAAACAAACAGCAAGTGCCACCAATGAAATCTCTGAACGAATTGAAGGTATTCAAGGCTCGACGGGGTCTTCGGTAAAAGCCGTTGAAGAAATTGTGGGAATGATTGAAAGTCTTAACTCTTTGGCAACCTCCACCTCTTCTTCTGTTGAAGAACAGGCGGCAACGATGGAAGATGTTAGTCGCGTGGTTCAAGAATCGGGTATTAGTGTGAAGAATGTAGCCGAAGTCATTCAACAAGTTTCAGACTCTTCAAACGAGAATGCTCGTGGTTCGAAAGAGACCCAGGATGCAGCTATTCGTCTTAAAGAGATGTCTAGTGAGCTCAAAAGATTAGTATTAGAAGCGAAAGTTTCTTAAAGTTTTATAAAGGGGAGTAGGTGTAACCTATTCCCCTTATCCACTACTTCCCCAAAGTCATTGAAATCAAAGAAATTCCTTAATTGTTCAAAATTTCCTACTTGAAACTTACGTAAAACTTACGCATAATGGTTTTTATCATGAAAGACCGAGATATCACTTACCTCAATATTCCCTGCTTTCCCGTCGCTCTAGAGCGCATCCAGGAGCCGCATCTGTTGGAGAGGCCAGTTGCGGTTGCTCCCAGAAGTAGTGAGCGGGCGAAGGTTTGGGCGGTCTCAGAAGAGGCGCGCCAAGCAGGCGTGACAAAGGGAATGCCAGTGGGTCAGGCCAAGAGGATGGTCGCAGATCTCACTGTCGTTGAACCCAATCCTGATCTCTATAAACAGGTGAATCGGAAGCTTGAAACGGCCATCAAAAGATTGCTTCCGGTTTATGAGTTTGAGCGGGAGGGGAAGATCTACTTGGACTACACAGGGTTTCGTCGCCTCTATGGAGTGCCTGAGGATTTTTCTCTTCAGCTCAAACGTCTTTTAAAGAATGACTTCTCCCTTGATTGCTCCCTTGGCCACGCGGCTAATAAATTGGTGGCCAAAGCCGCGGCCAAGGAAGTGATCAAAGAAAAAGGAGAGAAGATATTGCAGATCGACCGTGGTCAGGAAGAGCCTTTTTTAAGGCCTCTTGAAGCGGACGTCCTTCCCATTGTGCGCACCCTTAAGAGTCGGCGCTCCACACGCACACACGATATTTTTGCTGACCTTAATTTGCACACTGTTCAGGACCTGACCCGTCTCGATCGGCTCTATCTTACTGTCGCCTTTGGCCCTTTTCATGCGGACACCATTTTTAAGATGGCCAGAGGAGTCGACATCCGTCCGGTCATTCCACCAAAGAATGAACCCATCATTTTTTCGGAAGATTATTTAGAGAAAGAGACCAATAATATTTTTGATCTTTCTTATAGGATGGAAAACCTTCTTGATGATGTCTGCACCCGCCTAAGAGCAATGGGCCAGTATGCAGACACGCTAACTATTGGTTTACGCTATAGTGACTTCAAATACTTTGAAAAGAAGAAAGTCTTTGGTGATGTTTTTCAGTATCAACACCAAGTAAGTAAAGATGTGCGCAAGATTTTTACTAATATTCTCAACCGAAGAGTATCTGTACGCTATCTTTCTCTTGAAGCCTCTGGTCTGCGAAAGAGTGAGATTCAACTGTCTCTCTTTGATGAAATTGAAAATGGTAAGACACTAAGCCTTGAAGCCACGATGGATTCACTCCATGAAAAGTTTGGTGACAAGGTGATGCTAGGACGAAAGCTTCTCGCTTAAAAAAAATGACAATTCAACTCCATACTCACTCTGTTTATAGTCCCATGAGGGGGCTGGCCAGTCTTGATTGGCTTCTTGATAATGCTTGTGCTGAAGGGCATAAGGCCCTGGCGTTAACGGATACTAATGGACTCTATGGCATCCCTCACTTCGTTGAGCTGGCAAGAGAGAGAGGAATTAAGCCCATCATTGGTTGTGAAGTTCTTTTAGAGGAGAGCTGGTGCCGCGCGGTTATTTGGGTGCGAAATGAATTGGGCTTTCGTTCATTATGCCAAATACTGAGTTGCTTGCATCAAGATGGACTTGAACGAAGTGAGCTCTATCGTCTTCTTAAGGAAGCAAGAGAGAATGTGCTCATTGCAAGTGATGATCGTGAGCTTTTGTTATCACTTAAAGATTCCCTTTCAAAGAACTCCCTTTTCTTTGAGCTCAGTAAAGGCTTTTATAATAGAGGTGATATCAATTGGGCGAGGGAGCAAAAGATAAAAGCCATCGCCACCAATCGTGTTCATATGAAAGCGAAAGGAGATGATTTCTATTATCGCCTCTTGCGTGCCATTGATGATAATTGCACTCTTGAAGAAGTTCCCCTTGGAAGGGAGCATCATTTAAATTGCTACTTTCCCAGCAATGACGAAATGAAGAATTGGTTTGAGCTTATTCCTGAAGCAGTGGAAAATATTAATCTTGTCGAGAGGCAGTGTCGTAGTGATTGGTTTGGGCGTGAGCTTATCTTTCCAAGCTTTCAAGGCTTCACTCTTGAGGAAGCATCTTTGAGCCTGCGCCAAAAGTGCCTTGATCGACTGGATTGGCGCTATGGAGACACCGACTCCGAGACCATGACAAAGGTTGAAAAGCGCCTCACTTATGAGCTTCAAATTATAGAGGGCAAAGGCTTTAGTAACTACTTCTTAGTGGTGGATGACTTTGTTTCACAATCAGGAATTAATTGTGGAAGAGGATCAGGGGCGGCGAGTATTGTTTGCTACCTCTTAGGCATTACTCATGTGGATCCCATTAAGCACAACCTTTTCTTTGAGCGCTTTTTAAATGAATTGAGAGTCGATCCTCCAGATATTGATGTAGATTTTCCTTGGGATGAAAGGGACGATGTTCTGGATTATGTTTTTGATAAGTACCGTGGCCGGGCCGCGATGGTGGCCAACCATAATTTTCTGCGGGATCGCTCGGCCATAAGAGAAGTGGCCAAAGTTTTTGGAGTTAAAGAAGACGAGATATCTTATATCATCAATCGTTTGCCTCGAGTTGAGCTTGATAGCACTTGGCGTGCTATCTTAACTCATGCCATGAAAATCGAAGGTTGCCTGCGCCACCTCTCTGTCCACTGTGGTGGCGTGGTGGTGACACCGGGACCGATTGAAAACTATGCTCCTGTCGAATGGGCGACCAAGGGAGTTCCTGTGATTCAATGGGAAAAAGATCAGACCGAAAGTGCGGGTCTCGTGAAAATTGATCTGCTTGGTAACCGCTCTCTTGCTGTTGTCAGGGATGCGCTCTCAGCTGTGAATAAGAATCTTGATAAGAGTTACGACTATCGTACTTTTAATCCCGTAGATGACCCCAAAACCAAAGAGATGATGATCATTGGAAATACCATGGGGGTATTCTATGTGGAATCTCCCGGAACAAGACTCTATTTACAAAAACAGCGCTCAGGTGAGTTTGAGCATAATGTGATTGCAGGCTCTGTTATCAGACCTGCTGCTCGCCCCTTTGCGAATGTGATAGCCAGAAGAATTAATGGTGAGCCTTTTGAGCACTTTCATCCTTTGGTGGCCCCCATTCTTGATGAAACCTTTGGCGTGCTCATTTATCAGGAGCAGGTAACGCAGGTGGCGATGGTCATGGCCGACTTTGATGTCATTGAGGGCAATGATCTGCGAAAAGTTCTCGGCAAGAAACACAAAGAAAAGAAGCTTCAAGATTATAAGAAGAAATTCTTTACGGGCGCTCTTAATAAAGGTGTTAAACAAAGAGTGATTGAAGATATTTGGGCGATGATTTTAAGTTTTTCAGGCTATTCTTTTTGTAAGCCGCATTCAGCAAGCTACTGTCTGGTATCCTTTAAAGCGGCTTACTTGAAGGCTCATTATCCTGCTGAATTTATGGCAGCAGTGATAAGTAATCAAGGAGGCTTTTATCGAGACACGGCCTACCTCGAAGAAGCTCGTCGTTTTGGTGTGGAGGTTTTAGCGCCAGATATAAATACTAGTGAAAAGCATTACACGGGCCACAGTCGCTTTATTCATACAGGGCTGATGCAGATAAAGGGCATTCGCGAAAAAACTCTTGAACGTCTACTCTTTCATCGCCGTGAAGGAGGACCGTTTCAAAGTATTAGAGATTTTCTGACAAGAGTTGGGCCAAGCTTTGAAGAGGCGAGAACCTTTGTTAAAGCGCGCGTTTTTAGTTCGTTAAGAGGTGAAAATAAAGAAATACCGATGATTGAACTCATGTGGCAGGTTTATTTCTTCTACGCGGAAAAGAAGGGCTCTCTTCAGCGCTTTGAAAAAGGAAGCCTTGAGTGCCTTGAAAAAGGAGAGATCGCACCACCAACTTGTCGTGAATACTCGTCACTTCAATTCGTTGATTGGGAATATGAGCATATGGGAGGCTTTGTGAGCTTTCCCTCTTGGATGCTCTATCGCAATATCCTCTCTCAAAAAGAGGTGAGAAGAGGTATCGATCTTGCGAGCTATAAAGGAGAGTATATTTCGCTCTTTGGAGAGTTCGTCACCTCAAAAGCGGCAAGAACAAAGAAAAGGGATACGATGATGTTCGTCTCTTTCTCAGATGATACGGCCATTTATGAAACCGTCTTCTTTCCAGAGGCTTATCTGGCCTTTCGTGATCTTCTCTTTTTAAGGGGAGCCTTTGTCGTATCAGGTCAAGTGCAAGAGGACGAAGGGAGCTTCGTCCTCCAAGTAACAAATCTCAAAAGGCTCCAAGAGTCTTGGAGCTAATAGGGAGAAAAGGTAATTAGTTAGAGTTACCAGCGTTCGTGCTATTTCTTACCGAAACAAAGGCACAGCTGGCTTTGAATTCACCATCAATCCAAATTTCATATTTAACGTCACTGTCACCAACAACAAGAAGCTGAACCTTAGGCTCTCCGGCAAAATGACGTCTTTGAAGAGTAATCCCACTAGTTTCAGTTTGCTTACAGCTGATAAGTTGCCACTCTTTTGAAACAGTGATGACGCTTCCATCAGCAGCTTGAGTATTTTGGGCATTAAGAAAAGAGAAGAAGAGAATAGTTGAGAGAATAAGCTTTGCCATGAATGACTCCTAAAATAGTTTATTGATAATTAGTGCCTGATTAATAGCATCGAGATGAAGCTTTTGTCAGATGAATCCCTAACTCTTTCACAGATGAGAAAACTAATGATTCTGTGTACTTAAAAAACCTACTTTTCACAGAAATTTTTACAATATTTCACATTGCGCCGCATTGTCGTGCTACACACCTCTTACAAACTTTTCTGAGGAGAAATGATATGAAAAAGTTAATCGCCTTAATGGCATTAGTAGCAGCAATGAACGCAAGTGCATTTACTAACTCTGATTTCGACGCTCTTGAGAAGAAAGCCTATTCAAGCGCAACTGCAGCAGCAGCTGATTATAGTCGTGTTCTTGGAGTACAAGTTGAAACGGTAACAGAAAGAGACAATGGAGCTTTTTCAATGGTTGCCAAGTACGATGTTACCACTAATACTAACTGTACAATGGTAGTAAAAGTCGGTCTTGGCTTTCGTGCTAAGGTAACGGAGGCTTACGACTGCGAATAATTAGGAGATTTCCTTGTCGCAGAATTTTAAAAAGTACTCTTATTTTTTCATTTTAATTATTATAGTGGGCGGAGTTTTTATAGGTTTAAAAACTCCGCTTTTTTCTATTTTAGCCTATCGAATAAACCCCGATATTCCCAATTATAATTCTCATAACCTAGATCTCGAAAATATCGATTCTCCCGTAAACGTTTATTTTGATGAATATGGAGTTCCTCATATTGAAGCCAACTCGATGACTGACGCCGCGAGAGTCACAGGTTACCTACAGTGGCGTGAGAGAGGTTGGCAAATGGATCTTATGCGCCATTTCGCCAGTGGCCGTATGAGTGAGTTGGTCGGGGATCAGCCGGCAGGGGGCAAGACTACCGTTGAGCTTGATCGGGCGATGCGTGCTTGGAATCTTCTTTCTCGCACACCTAAAGGTTATGAAGACTTAAATAAATTTGATGCCTCGGTTATGAGGGCTTTTATTGATGGGCTCAATCAGGCGCAAAAAGAAATTCTTCCTATTGAACATAAAATTCTGGGTATAACCCCAGCTCCATGGACCATTAATGACATCTATCTCGTCTCCTTAATTCAGGCGTGGTCTTTAAGCCACAATTGGGAACAGGAGCTTGTGCGCTTCTCTTTGGCACTACAGATGGGAGAAAAGAGGGCATCGGCTGTTTATCCTCACGAGCCTCTCACCAAAAGCACAACCATTAAGACCACAAAGGTAAAAAAGAACAAGGCTAAATTTAAGCTCCCACCGGCCATCGTTTCTGAACTGCAAAGCTTTGTTGATGGGCTTCCTTTAAAGAACTTTGAAATGAAATCAACAATGCTTCCTGATCTTATGGAGTGGAGACCTGCGGCCTCAAATGCATGGGTGGTTAATGGCGAGAGAACAAAATCGGGAAAACCAATTGTCGCCAATGATATGCACATGACTCACACACTACCGAGTTTGCTCTTTTTGATTCACATAAAGACACCCAACTATGATGTTCACGGGGTCACCCTTCCGGGCCTTCCTCTTCCCGTCAGCGGTCATAATGCTGATGTTTCTTGGGGCATTACTTCAGCTGTTGCTGACGTTATGGACCTTGTAATTGAAAAGCTTGATCCAGATAGTCCAGGCTTCGTCCTTCACGATAATAGAAAGTGTAAACTCAATAAGCGTGAGGAAGTCATTAAGGTAAAAGATGGCGAAGACCAGAAAATCGAGCTATGGGAGAGCTGCCATGGATTTGTTTTAAACACGGCATACCCTGGGCTTTTTCCCCAGAATGCACCTCTTGTCGCTCTTAAATGGAATACCCATTCGTTGGGTAGTATTCTCTCTACTCTCTATAAAGCAGGCCAATCGCGAAATATTTTTGATCTTCAGAAGGCCATGCAAAAAATAACGATACCACCTCAAAACATTACAGCAGCAGACAGCTCAGGAAATATTGCCTTCTTTACGATGGGAAAAATTCCCTATCGCAAAAACTATCGAGGAACCTTTCCCATTCCTGGTTGGTTAGAAAAGTATGAGTGGACTGAGTATTCAAGAAATGAAGATCTACCGACTCTTATCAATCCTGATGAGGGAATCATCGTTAATACAAATAACCTTATTCGCGACCCGCATTCGTCACCACTTTTGGTTCAAATAGATTCAGGGCCAGACTATCGTTACAATAGGACTTACCGCCTCTTAAACGAGAAAGAGTTTATTAATTTCAAAGATATGGAGCGCATTCAAGGGGATGTTGTTACTGACAGGGCAAATGTTGTGATGGATGCCATTTTGTCAGACCTTCCAAGCACTGCCATTGCGAGGGGACACGTCAAAATGCTGAAGTCTTGGGATTTTGCCGCTAGTGCTGAATCAACTGAGATGGCGCTTTTTGCTACCATTTATCGTGAAGCGATTCTTTTAGGACTTAATCGCAATGTTGATAAGGAAGTCAGTAAGCTCTTTTTAAGACAACGCTATAGCACAAATGTAGTTGATGCTTGGTTTGAAAGTTCGTTTCATCCTATTTGGGATGATCCTAAAACAGAAGTGAGGGAAAAGCGTAGGGAAGTGATTGGCGAGGCCTATGCGAAAGCAATTACTTTTCTGGCACAAACTCTTGGCTCTGATGAGAGCAACTGGACATGGGGTAACCTTCATTATCATAGGCCTACCCATCTCTTTGGAAAGAAAGCTGTGCTTGATTTCATGAACTTAGATGAAGTGAAGCTAGGAGGTTCTCTAGATTCTGTGTGGAAGGCGCACTTTAATATGGCCTTAACTGATACGCCTTTTAAAACGGTGGCGGGACCCGCCTATCGTTTTGTTTCTGACCTTGCTGATATCAAAAATTCTGCTTATGGCCTTGATACTGGTGAGAGTGGTGTGCCTCTTTCTCCTCATTATGGTGATCAGTTTTCTTCATGGCAGGAAGCAAAGGTTCTTAAAAGCCCAAGTGATTGGAAGGTTATTAAAGAAAATTACAGCTCGCGCCATCTTATTGTGCAGTGAGTCGCAGCTCTCCTTAGCTCTTACACTTTCTTACAAATCTCCTAAATGAGGGTTTAAAGTTTCAGTATTTTGAAACCCTCACTTTCCAAATTTTCCTCTATTGGCGAAGGTATCCCATACTTATATGGAGAAAACTTATGCGCCTCTTACTTTTGCTCTGCTTGCTATCAACTCAAGCAATGGCCGAGACTGACTTTTCAAAAACGATTGAATACGTTCAAAAAACCTATGCGGATAACTTCACTAAGTACCCGATCCTTATTTTTGATCTTGATGAATTAGAGCTTCGCTACGCCAAAGCTAAGGCGTTTGGAAAGGGCAAAGAAAAAGAAAGAGAAAGAGCAGCGATCATAAAGCAGTACGTCTTTGAAAAGAAGGGTGTCGAGTTAGAAGACAATGAATCGATGACCTATGAAACGTACACGGCCATTCTTAAAGAGGGGGCCTATGCTCTCCCCCTGTTGCAACGAATTGGAAGTAATAGAAATACCTATAAGATGTGTGCCGTATTCCCCGCATCACCAAATAGTAATCAGCGCTTGGAAACTGAGAGAATTACTGGGCTTAAAACTCCCGGAGCCTATGAAGATGTCACTTATACAGGAATTCAAGAAAAATTAACTTATGATCAAATGCAGCTCTTTTCACTCTACCATGAGCTTGGTCACTGTTTGGATCAAACATTTATGCCAGAAAACTATAATACTTATGAGCCTGGCGCTCATGGTGTTCATCAAAGTGAAAGTTTCGCTGAGGTCTTTGCTCTTCTCCTCTTAGAAAGAGAAGGATTCAAAGGTACAGCGAGAACGAGAGCGCTTTTAAGAAATATGTACACACAGAAAATGGGTAAGTGGTTTATAGATAACCCTCAAAATGGTTTTGGTAATCCCATGTACCTAAAAGGTGGGCTCATATACTACCTTGCTCCTTCTCTTCTCGCTGCAGATGAGTTCCTAAAAAGAAACCGTAACTTCGTTCAAAGTGATATTTCTTTGCTATTAGAAAAAGCTGCACAGATTGTTAACGAGCACTCTATTCCCTTTCGCAGCTTCTCTGCGATCCATCGTTCAATGAATGAAGAGCAAGAGAAAGTCATAACGTTTTACAGAGAATTTGCTGATGATAGTCCCGGCTTTTTTATGCAAGCCTACAAAGACCTTCTGACTTTTATCGATTTCTCTCCCTACCTTTTAGAGCAGATTGTTGGCAACACACCGGACGTTAACACGGGCGAAAGTCTTGAGGCCTTGGACGCTGTTGATTACTGTGCTCTTAATATGGTTGATGACGACGCCGTTGTTCAATACCTTCAAGTGAAAAGGTCTGAATTAAGAGAGAGTAGCCTTGATTATGAAGATTCAAATCAAAGAAAAGAAGAACTTAATAAATTCTTCGAACTCTTTTCAAATTGTCCCTAATCCTTTGTTAAAACCCTTTTTCGTGCTTTTGCATGAAGGAGGGCATTTGGGTCACATGCTGTAAATTTGCCAGTGTTAATAAAAGCGCTTCCAGAGCTTCGACTGCAGTTTTCGATAAAGGAACAATTCATGCAATCAATAAAGTCATGGCTTTTATAATTTCTAATTTTATTTAAGACAGGAGACTCTTTCCAGATCTTAGAGAGTCGAGTGGTTCGAATATTTCCCGAGGGAATGGGG
>Ga0136600_1000263_pt1 | contig 28845 bp, 28 predicted proteins | sample AntRauMFilla2698_FD_104634 | JGI IMG/M metagenome (GOLD analysis project Ga0136600, IMG submission 104634) | Saline lake microbial communities from Rauer Islands, Antarctica - Metagenome Filla 2 #698 | ecosystem: Environmental > Aquatic > Non-marine Saline and Alkaline > Saline | place...
AAAAGAGACACTTAAATGACCTTATAATTGTTAACTTTTTAGTCATAGTATGAAATTTGTTCAATTTTCAGCTCCTAAGTGCCTGATTCTTTATGCCATAAGATGGCACGAAGCTTGCTTCTATATAGGCAGAACAGAAAAGGAGATTATTATGAAGAAATTTATGTTTGCTACAGTATTGTTTTTAACTTTTGGATCTATCTTCGCAAGTGACCTTGGACAACAAGACACAGATTGCGCTCAGATGGTTCAAACAAGTAGAACTGGAGATGATGTCATTGTAGATGATTCTGCCAAAACAGCTGGAGAAGTTTCGAGTGAAACAACTGCTCAGTAAGAAAGTCTGCTAAATTTGATTTAATTTAAAAAAGCCACCTTTGGGTGGCTTTTTTAGTTGCTAGAGTTTTGAATTAGAATTTTACTAAGCATGTCTTTTTCTTCATCAGTATAGTCAGGATGCTGGATAATCTCTTTTTTGACTTTTTGACGATCAACGGAGGAGGATTGAAGGGATAAATTGTCTCCTTCTGGAATTGTATTATTAAAGAGTTTAGAACCAATCTTTTTTCCTTTTTTCACTCCATCTAACAGCACACTTCTTGATCCTGTAAAAATCTCTTTGGTTACAGGAGAAGCCCAGTCGTTTAGGTAGTAAAAGAGAGGTTTCCTCTGAACAGGTATACTAAGAAGAAGAAAACTAACGGAAAAAGTGATGGCAAACTTTAAAAGAGAGAACATAGGGCCTTACCTTTAGTTAATACTGCGTTCTGTTTCAATCTTTTCGATTGCTTTGAGGAGGTCTTGTGGTGAGAAGGGCTTTGGTAGAAAGTCTAGGGCTCCACTCGAAATAGATTCAATAACGATGGATTCCATATTAAGAGAGGACATCATAATGATTGAGGCCCCCATAGTCTTTTCACTGATAACTTTAGCCATCTCAAGGCCAGATCTCTCAGGCATGATGACATCAATAAGGAAAATATTGGCACCTGTCGTTGCCCCTAAGGACATTCCTTCCTCTGCGGAGGATGCTTGGCCAACAACGTTGTAGCCTTCTCCCTCCAGGATTTCGATAACGCTCTTTCGTGAAAACTCAGAGTCGTCGATGACAGCAATTCTAAGGTCTTGATTCTTTTGGTCGGACATTTTCTATTTCTCCTACTCTTATTTTAGGAGAAATATCTTTTTATGCCAGAGAAATCTTAAGCTGCAACTGGAGGAAGTTTATTATTTCTATTACCTCTACTGCTGGCTTTTTTGATCTTTTTATCTTTAGCCTTCTTGAATTCATCCCAACCAACGAGTGCAATATCGAGAACCTCATCAATTGTCTTCACCGGTATGAGCTCAAGCTTTTGCCTGTACTCATCAGGGATATCAACGAGATCTTTTTGACACTTCCAGGGGATAATGACGGTTTTAATTCCCATTCTCATCGCTGCGAGACACTTTTCCTTAACACCACCAACCGGCAAAACCTTACCTGTCAGTGTTATTTCCCCAGTCATGGCAACAGTTCTATCGATAGGACAGTCCGTGAGAAGGGAAATAATGGTCGTCGCAAGAGTTATACCCGCACTTGGTCCATCTTTTGGAATGGCACCAGCTGGAAGGTGAATATGAATTTCATTTTCCTCAAAGGCGTCTTCACTAATTCCAAGATATTCTGAGCGACTTCTTATGTAGCCAATAGCGGTTTGGGCTGATTCCTTCATTACATCACCAAGCTGACCAGTAAGGGTGACACCCTTTCCTTTCATTTTGGTTGATTCAATGTAGAGAACTTGTCCTCCGGCTGAAGTCCAGGCAAGACCAGTCGCCACACCGACTTCATCTTCATCGCGATGGTCTTCGCGAGTGAAAACTGGTGGACCTAAAAGATCAACGACTGTATCTGGAATAATATGGGTAACTTTTTCGTCACCTTTTGCGATTTTCATGGCGACCTTTCTACAAAGTGCCCCGATTCTTCTCTCTAGATTTCGTAGTCCAGCTTCCGCAGTAAAATTCTCAATGACGCTCTGGAGGCCTTCGTCGGTAAATTCAACATGGTCGGTTGAAATGCCATTTTCTTCTAATTGCTTAGGTATGAGATACTTCTTAGAGATGGCAACTTTTTCTTCTTGGGTATACCCAGAAAGATTAAGTACTTCCATTCTGTCTCTAAGTGGACCTGGAATATTCTCTAAAACATTCGAGGTGGCAATAAACATTACGTTTGAAAGGTCAAAAGTAACATTCAAGTAATGATCTCTAAACTCTTTATTTTGTTCTGGGTCAAGGACTTCCAGGAGAGCACTCGCTGGATCTCCTTTAAAATCTCCACCCAACTTATCAACTTCATCTAAGAGGATAACGGGGTTATTGGTGCCTGCCTGCTTAAGCGCTTGAATAAAGCGACCTGGCATAGCTCCAACATAAGTTCTTCTGTGGCCCCTGATTTCGGCTTCGTCTTTTACTCCGCCAAGAGAAATTCTTATAAACTCTCTACCAGTTGCGCGTGCAATGGACTTTCCAAGTGAAGTCTTGCCGACACCTGGAGGGCCTGAAAAACAAAGGATTGGGCCCTTCATTTTCTTGCCTCTTAATTGCCTGACAGCAAGGTATTCGAGAATTCTTTCTTTAACCTTAGTAAGGTCGAAGTGATCCTCATCTAAAACTTCTAAAGCCGCATCAAGATCAATTTTTTCTTCTGAACCTTTTGACCAAGGTAAATCACCCATCCATTCAAGGTAGGTTCTAATAATACTAGCTTCAGAGGAATCGGGATGCATTTTTTCTAAGCGATTAAGTTGCTTTACAGCTTCTTTTTCTACGTCGTCAGGCATTGCTGCTGCTTGAAGCTTTTTACGAATTTCTTCAAATTCATCCTCAACAGGTGGCTCGCCCTCATCCCCAAGTTCTGATTTGATGGCTTTTATTTGCTCACGAAGAAAATATTCTTTTTGATTTTTATTAATACCATCTTTTGCATTACTGCGAATCTTGGCTTGCATCGCAAGAATCTCAAGCTCTCTCGTAAGGATATCGTTGATTTTGTGAAGTCTCTCAATGGGGTCTAGGGTTTCTAAAACCATTTGAGCTTCAGCAACATGAAGATTTAAGTTGGAGGCTACAAGGTCAGCTAATCTTCCTGGCTCTTGTATGTCTTCAAGTACTGTCAAAATATCAGGTGATAAAACTTTACCAAGAGTAATAACCCTTTCCAGTTGCTCACGAATATTTCTCATGAGTGCATTTGTTGCAATTTGATCATGATTAGGTTCTGTGTCTTCTACTTTCTCTAACTTAGTAACAAAGTAGGGATTCTCTTTTTCAAAATCGATAATTCTTGCTTTGCTTAGGCCTTGAACAAGAATCTTAACTCTTCCATCTGGAAGTTTTCTCATTCTCATGATCATGGCCACAGTTCCAAGTTCGTAAATTTCATTTGGCTCTGGGTGCTCAGCAGTTATATCTTTTTGACTAGCAAGAAGAATAAGTCTGTCACTATTATTTAATGCGTGTTCTACCGCCTGAATTGATGACTCTCTTCCAACAAAAAGCGGAAGAATCATAAAGGGGTAGACAACAATGTCTCTTATGGGAAGGAGTGGGAGGCGATCTTTAAATTCGATATTATCACCCTCGTAGTTTGTTACCATATCTGTCCTCCAACAACAGCTTATCCATGCTTTTTACGTTCACACACATTGTTCGGGTGTAAGTGGTTCATTCTTTAAAGTTTTTATGCATTTTGTGATGAAAAACTGTGAACAATTGGTAGAGTTAAATAGTAAAAATCTAAACGATATTAATTAAATCTGTTCAAATGAACGTAATAATCGTTAATTGGAAAGTTGGATAAAACGACTTGGTTTTAGGGAGACAAAATGACCGACAAAATTGGTGTGGCAATACTTGCAGCAGGACAAGGTACTCGGATGGGGATGGAGTGTCCAAAGCCTCTCGTTCCTTTGTTTGGCAAGGCCCTTGTGGATTACTCGATAGAGGCATGCTTAGGGTTCGGTAAAGAACACAAGTTAAATGTTCAAATGGGTGCTGTAGTCGGTCACCAGAAAGAAAAAGTGATTGAGTATTTAAGAGCTCGTTATGAAGAGAAAATGTCTTATCCAATTCAGGAGAAGCAATTGGGAACTGCAGATGCCTTAAAATCTTTCTTTAGCGGTTGTGACTGGGCTTCCAAGACCGATTACACAATTGTTCTGTGTGCTGATACCCCACTTTTAAGTAAGGATGAATTAACTTCACTTTGGAGAGTTATAAAGGATAAGAGTCTTGATGGAGTTGCGGCGACCTTTGAGGAGAAGAACCCAACAGGCTATGGGCGTATTGAGAGAGGAGATCTTGGTTTTAGAATTATTGAGCATAAAGATGCATCTGATGAGCAAAGAAGACTAAAAGAAGTTAATTCTGGTTTATATATTTTTAAAACAAAAGAAATTCATAAGTTATTGGATGGTATAGGTAGTGAGAATAAGTCGGGAGAATTTTACTTAACAGATGCTTTCAAAATGGGGCGTTCCGTAGAAGCTGTTCTTTTTACAGATTCGAGCCCTTTTAAAGGTATTAACAACCCATTGCAACTCGAGGAAGCATTACACCTTTTGAAGAAAAAAATTAATAGAGCTCATCAAAGTGCAGGAGTCTATCTGATCGATAGTTCTACAACCTATATTGAAGGCACAGTAAAAATTGATTCGGGGGCAACAATTTATCCAAATACTTATCTTCATGGAAGTACCAAGGTCTCTAAAAATGTCGTTATAGAGCCAGGTTGTATCATTAAAGATTCAATTCTTGGTGAGGAGGTAAAAGTTAAGGCGAACTCTTATCTTGAGTCGACAAAAGTGGATAAAAAATGCCAGATAGGACCCTATGCTAGGCTGCGACCGGGAGCAAATCTTAAGGAAGGCTGTAAGGTTGGTAACTTTGTTGAAATAAAGAAAGCTGAGTTAGATAAAGGTGTTTCAATTTCTCATTTGAGCTATGTTGGGGATGCTGAGATAGGCGAAAATGTAAACATAGGCTGTGGTTTTATCACCTGTAATTACGATGGGGAAGCAAAGCACAAGACAACAATTGGTAAAAATTCATTTATTGGCTCGGACACTCAAATGATTGCTCCTGTAAATATTGGGGAATCGGCCTTTGTTGCAAGCGGCTCTACGATTAATCAAGATGTTCCAGATAGGGCTTTTTCTCTTTCACGAGGACGGCAAGTAATTAAGGAGAATATGGCCAGTCGCTTTTTAAAAGGAAAGTGGTCAATTAAAGACAAAAAATAAGCTTGGAACAGAGCGTCTTTTTGCGCTTTAACGCCTTAAAGTGGTATTCTTCTGCTTTTATAGCTGTATTTAGAGGAAATTAAAATGTGTGGAATTGTAGGACATATTGGACCAAGTGGTTCTGTAGATATTGTTTTGGAAGGCTTGAGAAGACTTGAGTATAGAGGATATGATTCGGCAGGAATAACTTTCGTCGATGAGCAGACCGAACTAAAGACATACAAGAAAACAGGAAAGCTCGAAAATCTTGTTGGTCTATTGAAAGATAAGAACACGAAAAGTAATGTTTCCATCGGTCACACTCGTTGGGCCACTCATGGTGCCGTTACTGATAATAACTCTCATCCCCACACCATTGGAAATATTTCTATGGTTCATAACGGGATAATAGAAAATGCTGATGATCTTCGAGACTTGCTAAGGTCCCAAGGTTTTACCTTTCAATCGGAAACCGATTCAGAAGTATTTCTGATGCTAGTTCACTCTAAATTAAAGGAAATGAAACTTAATAAGGCTATTATTGAGAGCTTTAAGCAGATTGAAGGAAACAGCGCTTTCGTTTTCATTTGTGGTGAAACAAAAGATATCTATGCCATCAAAAAAGCAGCACCCTTAGTATGTGGTACTCACTCAACTCATTCACAAGCACTGGTTAGCTCTGACCCTTACGCTCTGATTGGCTCAGCAGAGCGCCTTTATTTTCCGGAAGATAATATCCTTTGTCACTTGAGTGCAGCTAACAAAGATCTTCTTAGTTTTTACGATATGGATGGACAACCTTCGAGTGCTTATAAGTCTAAATTACAAGAAATGTCCATGGAGGCAACAGATAAGGGTGATTTCGAACACTTCATGCTTAAAGAAATATACGAGCAGCCAGGACTCATGAGGTCTTTGTGTCAGTATTACTTTGAAGGCGATGGAAAGAGTTATCTAGAAGAGGTTTCTAAATTAAAGCCTAAGAGGTTTCATATCTCAGCTTGCGGTACTGCTTTTTATGCGGGTCTTGTTGTTAGAGACTATATAGAGGGGATTAATCGGATTCCTTGCAGCTATGAATTGGGGAGTGAGTTTAGATATCGTAACCCTATATTGGAAGAGGGAGATGTTGGTCTCTTTATCAGCCAATCAGGAGAAACGGCGGATACATTAGCAAGCCAGGCAGAGTGTAAAGATAACGGAGTGCCAACCATTTCGTTAGTGAATGTTGAGGGTAGCTCTCTTTATAGAGAGTGTAATCATAACCTTCTCATCCGTGCAGGAACCGAGATCGGTGTCGCCTCTACGAAGGCCTTTACTCAAATGGGATTAACGGGAAGGCTGCTCTCCTATGCTTTGAGTGAAAAGTTCGGTGATGATAAAGAGAAGTCTCGAATTGTGGAAAAAATGAACCTTTTGGCAACGAGAGTAGATGAAATACTTGATAATGTTGAACAAATAAAAAGCATTGCAGAGGAGATATATAATCTCAAAGGTTATTTCTTCACAGGCAGGAATATATATTATCCTATCGCCTTAGAGGGAGCCTTAAAGCTAAAGGAAATCGCCTATGTTCACGCTGAGGGTTATGCTTCGGGAGAGCTAAAGCATGGCCCAATCGCCCTTATTGACGAGGAGATGGTAAACGTAGCCCTTGTGGGAAATGAATTAAAGGAAAAAACAATTAGTAATATTCAAGAAATCAAAGCAAGGAAGGGAATCATTCTAGGGGTAGGTCCAAAAGATGATGGAAATTTAAAGAAAATTTCAGACTATTTTATTGGTCTAAACTTTGAGGGCCTTGATGAGTTATCGCCATTGTATGTAAACGTCGTTAACCAACTTCTTTCTTATTACATGGCAAAATTTAAAGGCACGGATATCGACAAGCCTCGAAACTTAGCAAAATCAGTAACGGTGGAGTAAATGGTAAACCTTTCGAGCTTAAATAAAAATCAAAGAAGAGCCGTTGAAGAAGTTAACGGGCCTGTAATGGTTCTAGCCGGAGCTGGCTCAGGTAAGACGAGAACACTTGTTACAAGGATTTCTTATCTACTAACAGAGAAAAATATAAGCCCATACAGAATACTTGCCCTAACTTTTTCAAACAAGGCGGCAAGAGAAATGAGAGAAAGGGTGGCATCGGACGTCAATGAAGACTTGGGTGCTTTGCAGATTACAACCTTTCACGCTTTTTGTAGTAGAGTCCTTAGGCAAGAGTCACAATACCTAGGTCTTTCAAAGAACTTTACGATTTATGATACCTCCGAAAGTAAATCTATCGTAAAGGCCCTCCTATCAAGAAGAGGTATTAGCACAAAGGAGCAGTCTCCATTCGAGATTCTCTACTTTATGGATAATCTCAAGAATAATGGTTATTACTCTGGAAGAAAGTCAGAAGCTTTCCAGCCTGATCGAGATGATCCCTTTTTCGAATACTATACAGAGTATGAGCAGGAGCTTCATCGAGCCAATGCTGTAGACTTTGGCGGTCTAATTACAGGGATACTGAAGCTCTTTGAAACCTTTCCGGACATCCTAAAGCGCTATCAAGATAGGTACCAATACATCTTAGTGGACGAATATCAAGATACGAACAGAGCGCAGTTCGATCTCTTAAAACTTTTAAGCGAGAGAAATGATAATATTTGTGTTGTTGGAGATGAGGATCAGTCCATCTACTCCTGGAGAGGAGCAGATATCAATAATATTCTGGACTTCGAAAAGAACTTTCCAGATGCAAAAGTTTTAAAGCTCGAACAGAACTACCGTAGTAGTAAAATCATCATTGAAGCGGCTTCTCATGTTATTTCAAGAAATACCCTTCGAAAGGGTAAGGAGATGTGGACGAGCAACCCTGATGGAGAGTCGATCCAAATCTGTGAATGCCATAATGACAAAAAAGAAGCTGAATTTGTTAGTGATAAAATTGTCGAACTTCATAAAAGTAAAATTGATCATCGAGATATGGCCGTATTTTATCGTACGAACTCACAATCAAGGCTTATTGAAGACTATTTAAGGCGGGCCAATATTCCTTACCGAGTTGTCGGAGGAGTAAAGTTTTATGAACGTAAAGAAGTAAAGGACTTACTCGCCTACTTGAGAGTTGTTGTTAACGGAAAAGATTCCTTGGCCTTAAGTAGAATTATAAATGTTCCCACGAGAGGAATAGGAGCGACGACTTTAAAGAAGCTTGAGAACGAAGCAGTAAAAAAGTCCGTTTCATTGTTTGAGATAATAGAGTTTGTTGTTGATTGCCCAGAGGAGTACAAACATCTAAGGCTCTCGGCAAAGGTTAAAAGTTCTTTGAACCTTCTCGCCACGCTTATTCAAGATGTTAAAAGACTTAATTCAGAAGGGGTTAACCCAAGTGTTCTCTTTGAAAAACTTCTTCATGAGTCTGGCTACTTTGATAACTTGAAGGCTTCAAAAGACTATGAATCGATGGCGAGAATTGAGAATCTCGAGGAACTCGGTAATGCGATTAGCCAGTATGAGCAATCATTTGAAAAGGCTGACCTTACAGGATTTTTAGAAACGATAACTTTAGATACTTCAAGTGATGAGGATCGTGAGCTCCCGACCGGAGAAGTTGCACTTATGACTGTTCATGGAGCTAAGGGATTAGAGTTTTCTCATGTTTTTCTTGTGGGGGTAGAAGAGAATATTTTTCCAAGCTATCGAAGTTTAGAAATGGGTACTCAGGCTGAAGAAGAAGAAAGAAGACTATTCTATGTGGCAATGACAAGGGCCATGAAAAAGCTTTATATTTGTTTTGCTCAGGGAAGAATGCTCTTTGGACAACTAAAGTTTAATGGACCCAGCCGTTTTATTCACGAAATTCCGAATAAATTTTACGAATGGGTTAAGCTTTCGAGTGAGGATTCATTTAACTGGTCTCAATCAAATGAATGGGACGACGATGAGTATAAACAAGACCATGAATATGAAGACGGTGAAGTTGTATATCAAGTTTCCACCGAAAAGAAAGAGCTCCCGAGAAAGTTTCCCAAAGGATCCAGTATAATTCACTCTCTCTATGGAAAAGGAAAAGTTTTAGAAAGTGAAGGTTTTGGGCCAGAAGAAAAGGTTCTCATAAAGTTTTCTGATGGTGCGAGAAAGAAGTTTATGGTTCGATTTGCTCCCCTCGTAATGAGCAATTAAGGTCGTACCAAATGGAAGTAAGTAAAAGAAACATTCTCATTGGTATCTTGATCACAGTGCTTTTTTCAATTTCGCTCGGTGGATACCTTTATTTTGATTCCTATCTTGAAGATGAAAAGATAAAGAATGTTATATCCAGTAAGATAGAAGAGATTTTTCCAGGTGGTAAAGTGAGCTTTAGCTTGGATAAAGTATCTCTGCGTTCTTCAATCTATACAAAAATAAGTAACCTGGAATTAAGACTGAAGGGGAAGGCGAAAGAAGAAAGCTTGTTAGAAGTCTCCTCTTTAACAGCAAAAATCCCTCTGTGGTCTATATTACTAGGCGGAGGAAATGTTGAGATTTCCATTAGCGATCCTAAAGTTAATTTTTTAAAAGTGAATGGTATTAGTAACTGGTCTTTAGCTTCTGAGAGTCAAGGAAAGGGAAACGACGTACTACTCAATAAAGATAAAGTTAAAGAAAAGAAGAGTATCTCTCTTCCAGCCTTCCTTATAAATAGTACCTTGGCGTTAAGAGTTCAAAACTTAGAGATAAACACCGAAGAAGAAGCAAGTTCCGCTTCGACCGTCAAGAATAGGTTCCTTATTGAAAAGCTTGTATTAAAAAACTTGGGAATAGCTTCTAACGCAGCTTTTGAAGTGGAAACGACTATTTCAAAAGAGGTGCTTGAAAAGAAGCTCTCCTTTAAGCTTGTTGCGGTTGGCTCTGTAGGCGTAGAAGAATTTTTAAGGAAAAGCGAGCTTAAACTAAATTCCAATATTAGATTTATGGATATTTTTGTAGAAGGGGGAAGCGGTTACCCAACCATTGTTTCTAACCTCCATGCAACTTTAAATAAAAAAGGGACTCTGCAGGGAAATATTCAGTTTATCTCAGAACAAAGTAATCTAAAGTTTGATTTTATAAAAACTGCGGAAACTCTTAATCTCGATAATATAAAAAGTGACTTTGACTATGGTTCGATAACAAAATTCTTGGATTTAAGAAAAGTTAAAGGCTTGCGTAACCTTAAGCAAGCATCTGTTTCAGGAAGCTTTTTAATTGACTCAAAGGGAGATTTTACTCCAAAACTGCAGGCTAAGCTGACTTCCTTATCAACCAATTTTGGTGAAAGTAATCTCGTCGGAGATTTTAATATTTCCTTGGATGAAAATTCTTTTAATCTATTAGGAGTAGGGAAGGTATTTGAAGGGGAATTTACTTTATCTTCAAAAGGTAAATTAAAAATTAATGAAGAATTACCTTTTGATAAAAAAATAAGTGCAGTCCTCAGTGATGTAAAACTAAAAAACATCGTCATTCCCCAAAAAAAACTTGAATCTTTTATTATGGCGTTTGAAGGAGAGGGGGACAATATCCTCTACCCTGAGGCGCAGGTGTCGGTTAACCTAGAGAACGCTAATATTATGCAAGAGAATACAAATGGTGGCGGTATTTTAAGCTTTAAGGGAAGCCGTGTTCGCTTGCACTCTACAACTTTGCTCACAAAAGAAGGCAAGCTAACCCTAGACAGTACATTGACTCTTTTTAAAAAGGATTTGAATTTTAAATTCAATATTCTCTTAAAGAAATTTCCACCAAAACCAGTAAACATGGCACTCAAAAAAAGAGGAATGATCTTTATGGGACCTCTGACGGGAAAGCTCTCCGGGGAGTTTGAAACAGGGAAACGGAAAGCAAGAGAGTTAAGCTTTGAGCTCTCTGGAGATAATGTCTCCCTTGCTAATGGGAGCTTTTTAAACCCTGTATTTAGGACGATCGAATTAGTAAAAGACCGTCAAATTAAAGAATTAAAGAAAGGCCTTGATAAAATTACTTTTGCTAACTTTAAAGTGTTCGGAGACTTTAATAAAGACCACTTAACCTTCAAAGAGTCTCGATTAACGATTTTCGAGAAAGGTTCAGAGTTTTTATTTAAGGGTACCTTTACTAATGACTTAAAAAAGAAAACAAAGATATATATTCGGCCTATTACAATTGATGGCTCTAGGGCAAAAGCTAAAAGTCTCTTTGGAGGAGTAGATTTTCCCATAAAGATATCCGGTCAGGGCCTACTTGTTGACTCAGATATTAAATATACTTTTAAAAAATTAAAACTTAGAAAAGGAAAAAAATAGTGAAAGCTGTAAGTCCGCTTGAGTGGAAAAATGATGAACTGGTCTTGGTTGATCAAAGAAAACTTCCTCTAACTGAGAGTTTTGTCACTTGCAAGACAGTAGAAGATACCTTTGAGGCGATAAAGGTTATGGTCGTTCGTGGCGCACCACTAATTGGCTTTTCAGCTCTTTACGGAATGGCACTCGCAGCCAAAGAATTAGAGACTTTTGATCTCACAAAGTTTAAAAAATCAGGGGATTTTCTTAAGTCAGCAAGACCCACGGCGGTTAACTTAGCTTATGAAGTAGACCGAGCAATAGAACTGGCTTCCTCTCTTGATAAGGAAGGAAGGCAAGGAGAGATTTATAATTCTCTTGTATCCTTTTCTCATGCTCAAATTGAAAAAATCTTCAAAGATAATACAAACATGGCGAAGCTTGCCATGAAAGACTTAGAGGAAAAATATGGAGATCGCCCTTTAAGGCTTATGACTCTTTGTAATACTGGCTTTCTCGCTTGTGGGCCCATGGGGACGGCCCTTGGAGTAATTGATTATATGAATCAAAACGGCAGAGTTGAAAAAGTATTTGCCTCAGAAACAAGACCATATCTTCAGGGGGGACGTTTAACCGCTTACGAGCTAAGTGTTTTAGGAATACCTCATTATGTAACAGTCGAAGGTGCCTTTTCTTACCTTATGAGGGAAAAGCTTGTTGATGCTATTTTTATTGGTGCCGATAGAATTGTCGCTAACGGGGATACGGCTAACAAGGTTGGCAGCTCTACTCTGGCCATCGTTGCAAAATATTATGGAGTTCCCTTCTATACAGTAGCACCTACGAGTACTTTTGACCTTTCTTTGAAAACTGGCGATGAAATTGAAATTGAAATCCGACCGGAAGAAGAAGTTCTCTTTGCAATGGGTCAGCGAATTTGTCCTGAGCAGTCAAGGGCGCTTAACCCCAGTTTCGATGTTACTAGCCATAGAGATTTAACAGGTATCATTTGTGAAAATGGCCTCATAAAAGATATTACGCCAGAGAATGTTGAAAGAACTGTAAAGGGTCTTTGAAATGGTAAGAGCATCGATAGATATTGGTTCTAATACCGTTCTTTTATTGGTTGGTGAAGTTGATGGACTGGCCTATAAAGAATTAGAAAATGAAAGCCGGGTAACTAGTCTTGGTAAAGACCTTGATAAGAATCAAGAGTTTCTCAGGCAATCAATGGAAGATAGTTTTGTTGCCTTAAGAGAATATGTGGATATCACAAGAAAATATTCTATTAAAGACAAAGAAGTCATTGTTACAGCAACAGAAGCCTCAAGGGTTGCAAAAAATAGCACAGATTTTTTTAAAAGAGTTAAAGCTGAGTTGGGACTAGAGATTCAAATAATAAGCACAGAAGGAGAGGCCTTTTATACTTCCTTGGGTGTTGTCAGAGGTGCAGGTTTAAGAGAGGGAGAAATTTCTATCATGGATATTGGTGGTGCTTCGACAGAGTTTATTAAAATAGAAGTAAATCCATTCCGAGTCGTTGATTCAATTAGTTTGCCTTTCGGAAGCGTAAGAGCGACTGATTGGCTTAAGGCAGGCACCTTAGATAATAAACTTAACGAGACGATTGAAAATTCCAGATTAAAAGATTTCAAGTGTGATCACCTATTATGCGTGGCCGGATCAATGACTTCACTTGGTGGTATGATTTTAGGACTTAAGAAATTCGATGCAAATGCCATCAACGGCAAGAGAATATCATTTGCTGAGTTCTTGCCATTTGTTGATAAATTACAAGGAAGAACCTCGCAACAGATTCTTCTCAATTTTCCTTTCTTAGGAAAAAGGGCCAAGAGCATTTTAGGTGGGGCCCTTCTAGGAAAAAAGGTTGGAGAGTTTTTAATGATAAAGTCATTCGAAATTAGTACCCTCGGACTGCGTTATGGTACATTATTCTCAGGAGAAATCCATGAACAGTACAAACAGTAATTTTGATGAGCCAATTACCTTCAAAAAAGGTCAAGTCATTTTTGCCCAAGGCGAAGCATCCTCTTTTCTCTACATAGTAGTGTCTGGTGAAGTCCGAATTTTTAAAGACGATAAGAACAAACTCATTCCAATTTCCGTAGTTGGACCAAAGGACTTTATTGGTGAACTAAGTATGTTCAATGATGAGCCTAGAAGTGCAACTGCTGTTGCGACTCAAGAAACGACATTGATGATTATTAAAAAGACCGACATTAGAAAGGTTTTAAGAAGCTGTCCGGATTGGGTAAGTAATATCATGATTACGATAAGTGATAGGCTTAGAAGTACTGTTGAGGTGTTGAGAGAGCACCGAATTGTCGATGATCTTCACCCTGGCTCAACAAGTATGCCTAATGACCAGGAGTTGGCGACATTTCAAAAAAATGTTGCGGCTTATCGATCTCGAAGAGGATTATAGGCGAATCATTTTCTTTTTAGATAGGGCTGAGATAATCGACTTTACTCTGCTACAAGCACGTTCCACATCTCTATTTTCATTTGACAGGCGTGTGTTCATTACCTGAAACGCTTTTTCAGCATATTCTCTATCACATAGAGAAAGAACTCTTCTCTGTCCTGAAACATTTAAACTTTTCAATGCAACACCTAATATTGGGGCTTTGATATATTGGAGAACTTTGGTGATATCTGAATCATCCATATTTAACATACTATTAAATGTAATAGATGTTTCTATAATCTCTTCTGCTAGTTGTGGGTTTCTTGGACGGATTTGCTTAATAAGCCTTTCGCGCTCTTCTGGCTCTAGGTATTGGAACATCTCAAGAATTTGAGCTCTTCCGTTGATAAATACACTTCCTGTGTTGTCGTTTTCCATTAAGAAATTCCTTTTCTTAAATAAGTTCTATTAAGCTGTTTCTAACTTGGCTTGCTCTTTAACAAATTTTTGTCTCGCATTTTCCAAGGTATTTCGATGACTTTCTCGCATTGTTTGAAGTTCATTGTTTTGCGATTCAGAGACTTCTATGACTTGATCATTGTGTGCGCTCTTAAGATTTTTAAGTTCTTCGTCGAGTCTTTTATTCTCATCTTGAAGTCTAACCTTATGCCTTTGACGAATTCCGTTAAGGTTTTGTTCTAGCTCTGTCTCAAGGTTTGTAATTTTTGACTGGTATTCACCTCTCATTCTTTTAAGCATATTCTCATAGCTCTTAACTTCAGATTCATAGATTTTATTATTCTCTGAGCGAAGCTTCTTTAGCTCGAAGTTATGACGCTTTTGCTCTGCAGTTTTAAACCTCTGAGCTTTTACATTTGAGATGTCGGTCATCAAAGCTTCCTTATATTCTTTGTAAATGCCAGTCAGGCATCTTATATTTAGATTACAAAAAAGTAGGGGTACCCTTCAAGGAGGCAAAAAATGACGCTCTATAACATGCTAAGTAACCGAAATGTCTTTATCGCTAGCGGAAAAAGGACACCATTTGGAAAGTTCGGTGGCTCTTTGAAGGATGTTTCACCTGTGGACCTTGCAGTTCATGCTACAAAAGCGGCCCTCGATGAGGCGGGAATCTCGGGTGAAGCCATCGATCAGTTCATTCTAGGAAGTGTTGTTCCGACGACGACCGATACCCTTTATGGGGGAAGGCATCTTGCTCTTAAGTCTGGAGCAAAGATAAATACTCCAGGTCATTGCTTGAATCGGCTTTGTGGTTCAGGTGCTCAAGTAATTCTTGATGCTACAAGGTTAATTCTTTGCGGAGAGGCCAATTCAGTAATTGCTGCCGGAACAGAGAACATGAGTAATGTTCCTCACCTTATATATGGTGGGAGATTTGGTACAAAGTATGGCTCGCTCCCTACAGTTGATCTCTTAATGGATAGCTTAACTGATAAGCACGCAGGGTGTCCGATGGGCATTACTGCTGAAAATTTAGCAGAAAAATATTCTATCTCAAGAAAAGAATCTGAGGAATTCTCAGTGCTTTCTCATAAGAAAGTATTGGAAGCTGTTGCAAAGGGATTTTTAAAGAGTGAGATTGCACCATTTGAAACTAAGAGAAGTACTCTCGAGAATGATGAACATCCCCGGGGGGAAGTTAGTCTTGAGGATATGGCCGGCCTTCGCTCTTCTTTTAAAAAGGAAGGGGTTGTAACACCAGCAACTGCGTCAGGTATAGTTGATGGTGCTTCCTCAACATTGATTGCAAGTGAGGAGTTTTGTCAGAGTAATAATATAAATCCTTTGGCCCGAATTCTTGATGGTGTGGTTGTTGGAGTTGACCCTACGATTATGGGTATTGGTCCAGTCCCAGCCATAAATAGTCTGTTAGAAAGAAACAAGTTGAGTATTAGTGATATTGATTTATTTGAAATCAATGAAGCGTTTGCCGCTCAAACAATTGCTTGTGTCAAAGAGCTTGGTATTGATTATAATAAATTAAATATTTGGGGTGGAGCGATTGCATATGGGCATCCTCTAGCTGCAACAGGAAATAGAATCACCCTTACTCTTGCAAGACAGTTAAAGGCGAATGGCCTTAAAAGAGGAATTGCTTCGGCTTGTATTGGCGGTGGTCAGGGAATTGCGGTCCTTATTGAAGTCGTATAGAGGTAGAGCTTGAGTGATACGGTAATTTTCAGTGATTCAGACTTTGACGACTTTGAAGGTTGGCTTAGTTTAAATTATGACGCCTTAACTTGGCAGGGGCGCTATGAAAGTGAGTTTGTCAGTTTTTGGGAGGCCTTTTTTGTTCCCGGACAGTCGCTTGAGCAAATGATTGAAAGGTTTAATTACTCCCTTCTTCATGCCGAAATTGGCCCCTTGAACTCTTGGTTTAGTTGGCTTAGAAATTGTTTTCTCAACTTCGTCTTTATTCGCAGAAAAATCACAATTCTTGAATTAAGTGAAAGGTCGGGCATTCCCTATGATTCCCTCGGAATTATTTTTAGAGAATACTTCATCGAAAAGTTCCCAGAGCTTGAGGAAGGTATCTCTAAAAAGTTTCAAATTGCGAATCGTATAAGTCCAAACCTTAGCCTTACCTATGAAGACATGAAGAAAGAACTTAGGCTTGATGATAGAGCAGAGACTCAAAATAATGAGTCTGTCTTGAATAGTATGGAGGTGACCCTTTATCCAGAGTGGAATATTCTGAATAAGAAACTTCATAAAGACCTCTTTCATCCAAATTTTGATTTCTCTAAGATTAAAATGAATCTTTCCTTTACTCGCCAGTTAAAGATATTTCGAGAGATTTTGCTCTTTTTAGCTATTGGTGTTGGTCTTGTCTTTCTCGTCAAAAAGCTTAATACGAAATGGGAAAAATCAATATTAGAACAAATTAGTATTTATGAGCCTCAACTTAAGTGGCTAGATACATCGCTTTCTTTTAAGGACAATGAGGGGGGCGCCAAAGGCAACTTTGAATTAAGTGCGAGAGAGATCGAGGAAGTCGAGGACAATGAAAGTCGCTTTGATAATCTATCCTTCAGTGATGAGATTAGGTATGAAGCTGAGTCAGATGTTACGTTAACAAGCTGGGATGCACTCCCCAAGGATTTTGATGTTGTAAACCTTGAGCAATCTGATTACGAGGAACTCAAAAAGAGAGGCTATAGAGATAGTCGATATGGAAACACAAAAGTTTATAGAGTGCTTATGAGGTCTGTTGATTCAAAGCTCTCTAAAAAAAGACTTAATTACCTTCTCGATAAATATCAAGTAACAAGAGTTGATAACGTGAAGCCAGGAAAAACAGTTCCTGGTGGAATTTACTATAATCTTTTTGTACCAAGAGAATATCTCAAAGAGTTCATGGCGCAAGTCATGGACTTTGATGATGCCGTTTTATATGAATCTCGAACAAGAACTGGTCGAAATCCACCTGGTAAAAATAAAGTTTTTATTTGGGTAAAAAATATTTAAATTACATTTGCCCGTCGGGAATTTCGAAAAGGGCTTTTACTTTTCTCAAGGAAATATGGCTCACCTTGAGATAGTACCACTGTCTAACGAATCCAATTAGCATGGCGGCCATGAATCCATAGACAACACCAGAGTGAACAACCTTAGTGACAAGGCCTGTGTCATGAGCTCCTCCAAGTAAAAAAGCAATGGAGCCCAGAATAAGCATAAGCATTGTCCAAGGGATAGTTTGTCTTTTGCAGCGTTCTGAGTCTTGAGCAAATTTGTAAACCTTCTTCTTATAAGGTCCAAGGTCCTCGGGAGGCGAGTCGAAAATTTCTGACATATCACCGTCTTCACCATTAAGAACATTGTGAATATTGACCATCAGTCTCGCTACACCAATAAAATAGAACATAACAAAGGCTTGGCAAAATATAGTAAAGATAAAAGTTACAAGTGCCAGTTGGATATGACCAAAGCCTACTTCGAACCAACCAAGGGCAACGCCCGAGGTTAGGCAAATACCAAATATCATCAATAAAATGAGAGTTCTCAACAAATAGGCCATATCATATCATCCTATCTAATTGTCAAAATTTTGCGCTTTTGCTACTTAAGAGTGACAAATATTGCCGTGACCTTACTTTAACCATAATCATCTCTCAAGGATTAATACAAATGAGTGAAAGCACTCCCAAAAAGAAATTACTAGATAATCCCATCGCTAGTGGCATCGTCGTGCCAATTGCAATAATTCTAGTTGGTGCCATTGTTGTCTTTGGCGTCACGAAACTCCTATCTTCTGAAAGGTCCTACAAAGACTTGGTTAGGGAAATGCATACAAAAACATTTGGTAACAGATGGGTGGCGGCATTTGAGTTGAGTAAACTTATTTCGAGCTCTCAGATTCCTCAAGAAGATATTCCATGGCTTATTACTAACCTCGAAGAAATTTATGACGAGGCAAAAGATGCGCGAACTAGGCAATTTACGGTCGTTGCCGCAGGTGCACTGCAGAATTCTACTGCAGTAAAAATTATCGAGAAAGGTTTAAAGGATCCTGACGAAAAAGTTCGGTTTCATTCAATTGTTGCACTGGGTAATATGCCAAAAGGTTTTAGTTTTAATGAGTGGCCTACTGTGTTGTTGTTATTAGAGAACTCAGATGTTGGTGTTGTTCAGGCCGCATGCTTAGCATTGGCGACGCATCAGGTCGCGGAGGCCGAGCAAAAAATCGTAGGCCTTCTGTCCCATCCCAACAAGGTCTTGCGCTTTACCGCAGCTTCAGCGCTTGTGAATTTTAAAAATAAAGCGGCTGTTCCGGAACTTAAAACCATTCTTTTTCTAGAGCCAAAACAAGATGGAAATTCAAGTTTGAATGAATCTCAAGTCATTGCACTTAAGTTAAGTTTATTGAGTTCATTAGAAAGAAATGAATGGAAAGTATTGAATCAAGAATTGTCTATTGTTGCAAAGCAGGACAAAAGCTTGAAAGTATCGTCTAAAGCTCAATCAGTCTTAAATTTATTGAAAAACTAAGTTATTCTAAGGATAATTAAACTGCTGATTTTCCAAGTAAATTATGTTAATTACGTTGCAAACCAAAGCAACTAAAATTTTTAAACGCGCACTCCTTCAACGTGCTTGAGGACAAATGCAATGAGTGAAACAAGAAAAAGTCTTAATAGACGTGAGTTTTTTAGCTATCTAAGTGTAGCGTGGGTTGCCTTCGGCGCAGCCTGTGCTGGAATGCTGAGCTTAGCTTTTAGATTCTCTTACCCTAACGTTAACTTTGAACCAGAAATGGAATTCATCGCTGGAACTCCAGACCTCTACGAAGAGGGAGTTGATGAAAGATACAAAAATGGTTTTGGTGTTTGGATGGTAAAGCTTGAAGGAAAGCTTTTTGCTCTTTCAAATATCTGTACTCACCTTGGTTGTATCCCGACATGGCTACCAGCGGAACTAAAGTTTAAATGTCCTTGTCATGGTTCTGGTTATTACATGAGTGGTATCAACTTTGAGGGACCGGCCCCAAGGCCGCTTGAAAGATATAAAATTAACCTTACTGCTGAAGGAAAAATCCTTGTTGATAAAACAAAGGTTTACCGTTGGGAAAAAGGTCAATGGGACAATCAAAATTCATATTTAAGTGTTTAATTAATTTTTTATAGAGGACGAGTTCAATGGCAGCAAAAGGTTTAGCTGATAAAGTTCGAGAGACACAGGTTTGGAAATCTATTTTCCGTCACGGCCCCCCAGACAATGCAAGAAATAGAGCTGCAGTTGTCGCAGGAAATGTTTTTCTCCATCTTCATCCAATTAAGTTAAAAAAATCAGGTGTCCAACTTGGCTACACTTGGTGCATGGGTGGATTAACTTTCTTTATTTTTCTTGCATTAACGGTATCAGGTGTCCTTCTGATGTTTTATTACCGTCCAACTGCAGAGTATGCATTTAACGATATTATCGCTCTTCGTGAACACGTGCCTCTCGGAATTATGAGAGAGATTCATCGTTGGGGCGCCCACGCGATGGTTATCACGACCTGGCTTCATATGTTTAGAGTGTTTATGACAGGTTCCTATAAACCACCTAGAGAGTTTAACTGGGGCGTTGGTGTTATTCTTCTCGTTCTTACGCTACTTCTCTCTTTTACAGGATACCTTCTTCCATGGGATCAGCTAGCGATTTGGGCGATTACAGTTGGTGCCAACATGGCAAAGGCAACACCCTTTCTCGGTCACGGTGGTCCTGGTGCAGCTCTTGCTCAGATTGGAGATTTTGTTCTCGTCTCTGATAAAAACGACGTGCGCTTTCAGCTTCTCGCTGGGCGATTTGTTGGCGAGCCTGCTCTATTAAGATTTTATATTCTTCATTGTGTGTTTATCCCACTTGTTGTCGGGACTTTGATTGCTGTTCACTTTTGGAGAGTAAGAAAAGATGGCGGTATTTCGGCTCCACTTTAAGGAAGAAGTTTGCGGAGGAAATCAACGTAAAGTTGAACATAAGGTAAAAATGTCATGAGAGAGTTAGTTAACTATATTGCAGACCCGATTAGATCCTTTCCAATTGTATGTGTTCTTTTCTATTTGATGATGAAGTACTACAGAATAATTGGAACAAAGAAGTTTCTCTATATTTCTTTGGCTTTCTTAATCCCGACCGTTATTTGGTTTGGCGCAGACCCAAACTTTTTCACGATTCTTATTCTTCCAGATAATATTCCTATTATTATCCTTCTTGTGCTTATTGCTTTTTTGCAGTGGCTTACTCTTTATAAGTCAGCAAATAATGATAAGAGAATAGAGGAAGGGTTGGGTCCGATAGAAGGTACTCCTGAGAACCGCGAGAAAGTTTGGTCTTGGCCTAACCTAGTTTATACAGAACTTTTCGCTATTATTGCAGCGACTTCTTTCCTTATCGTTTGGGCCATTATTTTTAAGGCTCCTCTCGAAGAGCCTGCAAATCCAACTTGGGCACCAAATCCAGCAAAAGCACCTTGGTACTTTCTAGGCCTTCAAGAAATGCTTGTTTACTTTGACCCTTGGATGGCGGGGGTTGTCCTTCCCGGTGTTGTTGTCGTTGGGCTTATTGCGATTCCCTATATTGATACCAATCCTAAAGGAAATGGTTACTACACAATTGCAGAGAGACCTCTTGCTATGTGGGGCTTTCTCTTTGGTTGGCTCGTTCTTTGGATTTATCTCATTATTGTCGGAACCTTTTTGAGAGGGCCTAACTGGACCTTCTATGGTCCGTTTGAGTATTGGGACTTTCATAAAGTTGTTGCTGATTACAACGTTAATCTTTCGGAGTTTTTCTGGATTAAGTGGCTAAATACAGCAATGCCTCAAAATATGTTTGTAAGAGAACTTCTCGGAATTGTGATTTCTCTTGGTTACATTCTTGTCTTGCCCCCAGTGAGTGCTGCGACGAAGTATGGAAGGATGATGGTCGAGAAGGTTGGCAATATTAGATATTATATTTTTGTTGGTCTTCTACTTCTGATGATGAGCTTACCAATAAAGATGGTTCTCAGGTGGCTATTTTCTCTGAAGTATATTGTTGCTCTACCTGAACTCGAGCTCAATCTTTAGGAAATTAAGAAAAAAGCATAAGGAATTATAGAAATGAAAAAACTAGAACCAGGAATGGCATACGATACAAAGAAGCTAAATAAAGTCTTCGCTTTTTTATCGATTCTGTTTCTTATGATTACAATTTGGGTATTCCTAGATGACTACATTCGTCCGTGGAAGGCTGTTCAAGTTGAAGCGATGAAGATTAAACAAGCTAAGCTTATACAAAAGCTTGAGGAAGTTGAAAAAGGTATCAATAAAGATACGTTGAATCAGAATAAGAAAAAGCTTGATGAGGCAAATGCGATTGTTGCTGCGAGAAAGAAGGACATTGTTAATGTTGATAAAAAGATAATAAAAGTTAATAAAGCAATTAAAGCAGAAACGATTCTCAATGGTACTATAAACTCACAAGTTGGCGCTTATACTTTTAAATATGAGCAAGCTCAAATTAAAGGCAAGAGTTCAAAAGCAAAAATTTTTGCTACTCTAAAAGACTACAAGAAACAATTCTCAGAGTCTAAAGATCGAATGAAGGCACTGCAGAGTGAGAAAAAGGACCTTGGAAAAAAGAAGGATAATCTACAGAGGGAAGCCCTCGCTGCTAGTGATTCCATCAAAGAGATGACTCTTCAAAAAGAACTTGTTCAAAAAGCTTTAAATAAAACTAAGATTGATCCTATCTTTGCTATTAGAAATGCACCTTTTCTTGATTATCTTGATCCAACACTGAAGATTGAACAAATCGTCCTTGAAAATATTACAGATGACCGTTACTTCCAGCAGGTCCCGAAGGTTGATAGGTGTATAACTTGTCACACTTTTATTGCTGAGCCAGGTTACGAAGATCAAGCTAATCCTCACAGAACTCACCCGAAACTTGACCTGATGGTTGGAAAGGATTCACCTCACCCAATGAAGCAAACGGGTTGTACAACTTGTCATGGTGGGGATGGACATAGAGTAAATGACTTTACTAGTGTCGCTCACTGGCCACAAAACGAAGAACAAAAGAAAGAGTGGATTGAAAAGTACAACTGGCACGAGCCGCATAGAATTGCTTCTCCAATGTTAAAGCTTCAGCATACAGAATCAAGTTGTGTCAAATGTCACCAAGGTGTTGAGTTCATTCCAGGTGCAACTGTTCTCAATGAAGGTCGTCAAAATATTGAAAAATATGGCTGTTATGGCTGCCACAAGATTGAGGGTTGGGAGCATAAGAGAATGCCTGGACCTTCTCTCAAGAAAATTGCTTCTAAAGTTGATAAAGAATTCTTTAAAAACTGGGTATGGGATCCAAAATCATTTAACCCTCACGCAATGATGCCAAGGTTTTTTGGCCAGGATAACAACTCAAAGCCAGAGTTCATGAAAAAGAATATTGCGGAAGTTAACGCAATGGCAGAATTTATCTGGGAAAAGTCGAGACCTTATAAACCAGAGATGAAATACACTGGTGGTGACATTGAGAAAGGTAAGGAGCTTACAGCTCAAGTTGGCTGTATGGGATGTCACGGTATTCAGGGAATGGAGAAGGTTTCTAATAAGATTGGAGCCTACGCGGGTCCTTTCCTTTACGGGACGGGCTCAAAAGTTGATCCCGATTGGTTAGTTCAATGGTTGAAAAAACCCAGTCATTATCAAGAAGATACAATCATGCCTTCATTTAGGCTTAGTGATTCTGAAACAAATGACATTGCAGCTTATCTTCTTAGTCTGCGTAACCCTAAGTTCGAAAAATTTAAGTTCCAAGGTTTAGATAAGGAAGCAAGGGATGAAATTCTTGTCACTTACTTTTCAGCTTTTGATACAGAAGAAGTGGCTAAGGCAAAACTAGCAAAGATGTCTGATAGAGAAAGAACTCTAGAGCTAGGACATCGCTCTGTTGGGAAATATGGCTGCTACTCGTGTCATAATATTGATGGATTTGAAGGGCGTTCGCCAATTGGTCCAGAACTAACAAATGAAGGGAGTAAACCTCTTACTCAGTTTGGCTTTGGGCTTCAAAAGCAAGTCGAGCATACTCGTGATGGATGGATTAAGGCTCACCTTTTAAACCCAAGAAGATGGGATATCGGAGTTGATAAGCCTTTCCAAGACTTAACAAGAATGCCGAACTTTTATATGAATGAAAGAGAAGCAGAGACAATGACACTCGCTATTCTTGGCCAGGTAAACGAAAAAATTCCACTTACTGGTGTAAAACGTCTTAATGCTAATGAGAAGATCGTTGCTGATGGTATGAAAGTTGTGAACAAGTTCAACTGTATTGGCTGTCACCAAATCGATGGATATCGCGGTGATATATTGGCTAAGTACGAAGATGATATTAATGAGGGTCCTCCAAGGTTAGTTGGAGAAGGTCATCGAGTCCAAATTGATTGGTTTCACTACTTCCTAGATAATGTTTATCCGATTAGGCCTTGGCTGAAAGTGAGAATGCCTAGCTATAACCTATCAGATGAGGAGCGAAATACGATTGTTACAATGTTCCAGTATAAAGCGGATCAAAAAGCACTTGTCGACAGATCAAAAATCGTTGACTGGAATCCAGGTGAAAAGAAAGCGGCTGAGAAGCTGTGGGAAGAGATGGCATGTGCCTCTTGTCACACATCTGGTTTTAATAATGATGATCCTCAGGCACCAAATCTCTACTTTGCTCGTAGAAGATTAAGACCGAGTTGGGTCAAAAAGTGGCTACTTGATCCTCAAGCGATTCTACCAGGAACTCTGATGCCAAGTTTTTGGATTGATGGAGAGTCTACGAGTCCTGAGATTCTTGGTGGAGATCCTCAGAGGCAGATCGATGCACTGACAAAGCTTATGTACGAATTTGGTACAGAAAAACTACCAACGAAAACGACGAAATATTGGAGTAAACAATGAGTAGTGCTCATTCGGTTGCAAAACCTGGTCATGACGGACCTCTAAAGTATGGTGATGATGCTCAATTTGGAAAAGCGAGTCCAGCTAAAATTGGTATGTGGCTTTTCTTGGGAACGGATGGCATGTCCTTCTCTGGCTTATTACTTGCTTACGGAATTCTTCGCGCTCAAATGTCTGACAACTGGCCTAACCCAGTTGAAGCATTAGGTGGAGTAGGTCTTTCTGGTTTTATGACTTTTTGGCTTATTTGCTCTTCTGTATCAATGGTTATGGCGATTGATGCCTGTAAATTGAGAAATCGTCAAAAGATTCTTTTCTGGCTTGGTATTACCGTTATCGGTGGTGCTGGTTTTCTTGGCATGCAGATCTATGAGTACTCTCATCTCATGCACGATATGGGTATGACTTTCAATAACTATGCCCATGGAAATAACTTATTTTCAGCTACATTTTTTAGCATTACAGGATTTCACGGTCTGCACGTTTTGACTGGAACTCTCTATCTTGCCTATATGTTCAAGCTTGCTCTTGATGGTAGATTTGATAATGGTGACTACAACCTTCTCGAGATTGCGGGATTGTTTTGGCACTTTGTTGACCTTGTTTGGATTCTTGTTTTTACTTTTGTCTACCTCTTGTAAGGAAGCGAATGAAGTTATTAGTTTCCACTTTTATATTCACAATTTCTCTATCAGCTTGGTCTTGCCCAAGCTGTATGGGAAGTGTGAATGACCCTAAGAGTGGAAATATCGTTTGGATTTTAGGCGGCTTTATTGTTTTAACCTATATTCCTTTTTATCTCATTTACAAAACAATCTTTAAAAATAGAAATATCAATCAAGTCCCCCAGGCGAATGAGCCCAAATAAAAAGACCCTAACGAGGGTTTTCTTAGTTACAGTTCCCATTAGCATTCTTATTTTTATCTTTTTAGTGTGGTGGATCTACTACAAAGAAGTCTCTCAGGCGGGTGGGGCATGGACGAGTTTTCTTCCTTACCTTAACTGTACTCTTAATACCCTGACGTCGATTTTATTGGTTTTAGGTTATAAGGCGATAAAGTCAGGAGCGAGAGAAAAGCATAAGTCTTTGATGATCTCTGCTGGTATTAGTTCAGCAATATTTTTGGCGAGTTACTTAACATACCACCATTTCCAAGGAGATACGAAGTTCTTGGGTCAAGGGTTAATAAAGTACACTTACTTTTTTATTTTGATAACTCATGTGATTTTGTCGATGGTTCAGGTCCCTTTGATTTTAGGAACGTATTATTTGGCTTTTACAAAAAAATGGGCGACTCATAAAAAAGTCGCCCGTGTTACTTTTCCTATTTGGCTCTATGTCAGCGTTACAGGAGTTTTAGTTTTTATTTTTCTTAAGTTATTTAATAATTAAATTACCAAGAGCAAGATAAAGATTCTGGCTCCTGACCTGCATATGCATACGGACCATTTTCACAATCACCGTTCACACACTCTAAGATCATTGATTCCCCAGTTGATACAACTGAATTACCTTGTACTGTGCTAACGGCTACCGCTCTATAGGGTCCAAAAGTTTCAGTAGTAATAACAGAGTTTCCAGAGCATTCGACAGTTATTGTATAATCTCCGACTGTTTCTGAACTTGGTATTGTTTGTGTTTCAACCTGACCAAAGACGGAAAGGGTAAAAGTATTACCGATTAGTGAAATTCTATCGACACCAAAACTAAAGCCGTCGTCTGTACATGTGAGGTTATTTGCAGAAAATTGAGGGCAAGCGATGATTGCAGATGTGCTTAAAATTGAAATTATTCCAATAATAGTTTTCATGTTCTCTCCAAGAAAAAGTGAATTTATCGAGTACCACGGTCACTTAGAAAAGAGTTGCTGCGCCGCGACCTAAAGAATTAGTGAGAGCGCATCACTCCGCCATCTACAGCTATACTTTGTCCAGTGACATAGCCAGCAAGAGGAGAGGCAAGGTAAGTGGCAAGATTCGCAAGCTCTTGGGGATCTCCAAGTCTTCCAGCAGGAACCATTTCTTTAATTTTATCTTCAGATAAATTGAGAGCTTTTATACGGTCTGTATTCGTGTACCCGGGCAGAAGAAGATTAATAGTGACACCATCTTTAGAGAATTCATTTGAAATGGATTTAGCAAGGCCTTGTAATCCAGCTCTTAAACCATTGGAAGTTGTTAAGCCTGGCAGAGGCTCTTTGGCCGCAATACTTGTTATAAGAAGGATCCTTCCATATTTATTCTTGGCCATTTCAGGTAGTGCTGACTTTAAAGAATCGACAACAGATAGCCATAGAGATTGATAATCTTCTAACCATTGTTCTTCACTGATTTCAAGAAAAGAGCCTTTTTTAGGGCCACCTGTATTTGTAATAATAATATCAGGGCTTCCGGCCTCTTTAATAAAGTTCTCTGTAATGGACTTGGCGCAGCCTTTTTTACTGAGATCACCTGAAAAGAAGCCTTTGGCACCAATCTCTTCACAGACAACTTTACACTTTTGTTCAGTACGCCCATTAATAAATACATTGGCCCCTTCAGAGATTAAGGACTCAGCAACAGCTTTACCAATTCCACCTGTGGAGCCAAAAATGAGAGCATTCTTATTTTTTAATTTTAAATCCATTACCAAACCCTATCAGTTACAGTTCCACATTTTTCACACTTCTGGTGTTCGCTATTGTAGTAGCGATCGAAAACAGCACCAAATTGTGTTTCGATATTCTCAAGGAAAAATGATTCCTCGTAAAGCTTGTGGCAGCATTCTTTGCAGTACCATTGGAGCTTATCTTCATCACCCTCTGTTCGCGTCTTCTCGACAACAAGACCAACAGAGTTCGACATCCTTTGAGGCGAGTGCGGTGTTCCTCTTCTTAGCATATAGATTTCCCCAGCCCGAATTGGAATGTCTTGGAATTGGCCATCTTCAACAATTCGAAGGTTCATTTCACCCTCTAGTTGATAGAAGAATTCATCTGATTGGTTAATATGAAAGTCGGTTCTTTCGTTTGGACCGCCAACAACCATAATGATAAAAGTCGAATCCTTAAAAACGACTTTGTTGCCAACAGGAGGTTTTAAAAGCTCTCTATTTTCATCAATCCATTTTTGAAAATTAAAGGCAGCGTGAGTACTCATAATTAGTCCTTTAGTCAATAATCGCCATACACTTGAGCTCAATGGCAATAGGAGTAGGGAGTTTATTGATCTCTATTGTTGTTCGGCATGGTCTATTTTCTTTGAAGTATTCTGCGTAAACTTTATTATATATTTTAAAATCGTCATCCATATTCGTCAGAAAAACCGTTACATCGACGAGTTGTCCCCAGCTAGAGCCGGATGCTTCTAGGATTAGGCGAACATTTTTAAAAACGCTATGGCATTGAGCTTCAATATCGTAAGAAAGAATTTTTCCATTGTTGTCTAGGGTGACTCCAGGGATTTCTTTTTTGCCTCTTTCTCGTGGTCCAACGCCAGAGAGGAAAAGTAAATTCCCCACTTTTCTAGCATGCGGATAGAGGCCTACAGGCTCTGGCGCTTTATCTGAGTTGAGTTCCTCTGACATTTCTTTCTCCTAGTATTGAATACAAATATTTTTAGGTTCAGTGAAAAATTGAAGAGCATAGTTTCCGCCCTCTCTTCCAACACCACTGTCTTTAACACCACCAAAGGGAGTACGAAGATCTCGTAGCATCCAAGTGTTTATCCAAACAATCCCAACATCAACATTGTCAGCAATACGGTTGGCACGCGAAATATCTTGGGTCCAAATTGAGCAAGACAATCCGTATTTAGTAGCATTTGCTAGAGTAATCGCTTCTTCTTCCGTGCTAAATTTCTGTAAAGTTGCCACTGGACCAAATATTTCTCCAGTATTTGTTGGAGACTCCGGTCCAAGTCCTTCAAATAGAGTGGGTTGTACAAAGTAGCCTTTGTTTCCAACCCTTTCGCCGCCAGTTAAAGTCGTAGCACCTTCTTCTTTTGCTTTTTCGATAGCGCTCATCACTTTTTCAAAGTGTGCCTTACTCACCAAGGCTCCCTGCTGCGTTGAACTCTCTAGTGGGTCGCCAACCTTTAACTTTTCGATTTTTTTAATAAGATCTTTTTTAAATTTTTCATAAATATCTTCATGAACCAGAATACGAGATCCACAAAGGCAAATTTGTCCTTGGTTCGAAAAAGCTGCGCGAGATGCTGTTGATAAGGCTTTATCATAATCACAGTCGTCAAAAACAATTGTTGGATTTTTACCACCCATCTCAAGACTAACTTTTTTAAAGTTCTTTGCTGCTTCTTTTGAGATTACTGCACCAGTTGCGGTAGACCCTGTAAAACTCACCGCTTTAATATGTGGATTTGAGACAAGTTCCTCACCAATTCTTTGCCCTTCTCCATGAAGGATATTAAGAACTCCTGGGGGGAGTCCGGCTTCATTTGCTATTTCACC
>Ga0136600_1000266_pt1 | contig 28740 bp, 19 predicted proteins | sample AntRauMFilla2698_FD_104634 | JGI IMG/M metagenome (GOLD analysis project Ga0136600, IMG submission 104634) | Saline lake microbial communities from Rauer Islands, Antarctica - Metagenome Filla 2 #698 | ecosystem: Environmental > Aquatic > Non-marine Saline and Alkaline > Saline | place...
GCTTCAGGATAAATCTCTGAAAAAACTTAAAGAATCTGAGTTGACGTGGCACTATGTCATGGAGAATTCTCGTGATATCGCCTTTGGAGCATCAGCCGGAGCTATCTGGGATGCCGCCCGAATTAATTTGCCCACTGAAAACGCACTGGCAATGTCGCTTTATCCCAAAGAGAGCATTGGATCAGAAAATGCAAGTGGCTGGGAGCGTTCAACTGAATACACAAAAGCGAGCATTGAGAATAATTCTTATTGGTACGAATATCCCTATCCAACCGCTGTTAATGTAGCGGGAATTGTTGGCGGCATGGAATATCCGGGAGTTTCTTTTTGCGCCTGGGATGCCCGTGATTCTGGTTTGTGGGGCGTAACGGAGCATGAATTCGGTCATAATTGGTTTCCAATGATTGTTGGCAGCAACGAACGTGATTTTCCCTGGATGGATGAAGGATTTAACACGTTTCTGAACACTTATTCCGCTCTAAAATTCAATGATGGTGAATACGCTCCGTGGATTGAAAGCGGAGCCGGTGCGCTTGGATATATGCTTCGCGATAATGTTGAGCCACCATACACTTTCCCCGATATGATTCAGGAGTCAAACATGGGCGGTGCGTTTTATTTTAAGCCAGCGGCTGGACTGATAATGTTGCGAGAGGTGATACTGGGACAGGAAAGATTTGATTACGCGTTAAAAACGTATATCAAACGCTGGGCGTATAAACATCCGCAGCCTCAGGATTTCTTCCGAACAATAAACAGCGCGGCAGGTGAAAATCTCGATTGGTTTTGGAAAGGATGGTTTTTAAATGACTGGCTGTTTGATCAATCGGTTGACGAGGTTTCTTATGTGGAAGATAAGCCAGAGAACGGTGCGTTAATTTCGCTTTCTAATCATCAAAAACTCGTTTTACCTGTGCTAATGACGGTTGTTGAGGAAGATGGAGATCAACATGAAATTTCACTGCCTGTGGATATTTGGGCTCGGGGTAATAACTGGACAACCTTGGTTGAAACAGACTCAAAAATTAAAAAAGTTGTGCTGGATGAGGATAGAATGTTTCCTGATTTGAATCGCACTAATAATGTGTGGGAGATGGAGTAGGGGGGCAGCCGGTTTTTGACTTTCCGCTTCAGGATTGGAGTGATTGATAGATCGCAGGCAGACTTATGAGCCGAAAGAGGACGGCAGAGCCGTCCTTGGAGAGTTTTTAATCTAAAGTGGTTTAATTCCCTAATCCTCTGGGTTGGAAAGAAAGAAAATTGAAATCTATTGGATACCTCGTGGGCTCTGCCCCGAGGTATTTCATTCTCACAACTGAGATACTCCGCTACTCTGCTATCTCAATACTCAAGGGACAGGCTCTGCCGTCCCGCATGTTGATCAACCCAATTCAATTCTGATGTTAACCCCGGCCGAAAGCAATTACTTTCAACGGATTCATTCGTGAGGCGATGCGTGCCGGAATAATGGAGGAGAGCAGGCACAATACAATTGTCACGCCTGTAACGATTACAAAGTCCATAAGGTGGGGCTCAACCGGGGCGTAGGTCATGTAGTAATTTTCAGCTGGAAGGGGAATGATCTGCCAGGTCGATTGTATCCAGTTAAATGCCGTCGCAATTCCAATACCGATGATGAGTCCGTACACGGCTATTAAAAAACCTTCGAGCAGAAAAATTTTCAATATTCGTCCGTCGTCGCTACCCATAGTTTTCAGAATTCCGATATCGCCGGTGCGTTCCAAAATCATCATTAAAACAGTTCCTATCAGATTGAACGCCGCTACTATTATCATGATGCTGATAACAAATGGAATGGTCTGCTCCTGCAGCTGAATCCACGCGAAAATACTGCCGTACGTCTGGTAAACGCTTTCGGTTGTTAACGGATAGGGCAGGCGCTGATCGAGCATTCGGTTAAAATCCCGAATCTGTTCTTTGTCCTTTAACTTGATCTCAATTTCAGAAAGCGAATTCTGATTAAATGAAAATAACTCCTTAACAGCGTTAATGTCAGATAGAATAAAGGCATTATCCAGCCGCTCAATATCAGTTGAAAATGTACCGTTGACCTCAAACTGTTTAATTTTGGGAAGATTTTGTAGTGACGGAATTCCCTGAATGGCGTAAAAAGAGATTGTTGAGCCCGGTTTAAAACCCAATTGTTGAGCCATCTGCGCTCCTGCAACCACTGAAGGATTACTACCATTTTCAGATGGCGTCAGTTTAAACTCTCCCTGATTTACAAACGTTGGCAATTGTGTGACACGGTCGGTTGAATCTATTCCCTTCAGTAAAACGCCTTCTACGGCTTCTCCATATTGTATCATTCCCTGACCGTACACCACCGGCTGGATGATTTCAATCTCCTCGAAAGAGTTGAGATAGTGAATCAATGTGTCGGATTCCTGAATCAGATCGCCATTAAATGTTTTTATGGTGATGTGCGGACCAAATCCCATGATTTTATCCTGAATCACGTTTTTAAATCCATGAGCGATGGAGAGCGAGATTAGCAAACCAGCTGCTCCGACAGCCACACCGCCGACAGCCATTTTTTTAATAAAATTGAGGAAAGACCCTTTTGCCTTTTTGCTGCGGAAATAACGCAACGCTAAAAACCATTCAAACATGAAGAGACAGGTAAAACATTTAAACTTTCAGGATGTACATCAGCAGAAGCAGTAATAATAAAATCAACTTATAACTTCACACATCAATAACAATCCGAAAACGATAATTGAGTGCAAATATACTGATTCTCAAGCGCTGAGAAGAGCATTAATCTGATTAAAAAAGAAGTACCGGATTCACCAACTGTAGCCCATATTTCCCTTTTCCGACCTGATCTTCTTCTGCCAGTTTTTTTAACGCTTTTTCAAGTTGATTTCTAACGGAAGTATTATCCTCTTCATAGCCTAACAAATGCGTGGCGGCCGAAAGCAGAGCGTCTTCTTTGACGGGATAATATTGTTCAAGTACGAGATAAAGAGCCATTTCACATTCAGGTAGCGGAATTTCCCAGGCTAAAAAAGAATCAGCGACCGCCTCTCGACTTCGTATCGCAAATTTAAAATCAGGGTTGTCGTATAATATGCCTTCCCTGATAAATATCTGTTCCTCTTCCACCAGTTCCCGAATGTAATTTTTTGCGAGAATTAAAATGGTGTCATTCACCCGGTCAATATTCCAGCATTGAGCCAGCGAACGTGTAGCATAGTGCCAGTGCACGGGCGACTCTTTTTGAACAATTTCAGTCATTGTTTTAAAGATGATGCGCTTTCCGGCCTGATAAAAATCGTCCTGATTACCGAGCTGAAGAATATTAAACGGTTCGTATTGCTTTATGCGTGGTAATTTGTTGAGCTTCGGTTTAATTGACCGCGGTTGATCTTCTATTGATTCAAACTTTGGATTTTCTGGAATTTCAGGATCTTCAAACCGTGATCTTTGTGGTGTATGTTTTGAGTCAGTAGAATCGTTTTGCTCATCAGGTCCGCCATTTTCTCCATTCTGTTCCGATTGAACCGGCTTCGATTTTGTCTGATTTGGATGGAGTAATTCGCCCTGTTTGATAAAATGATCGACCTCTTCAAGCCAGGTTGAGCTTCCCACAGCAAATTTTTCGAGGCGCAGAAATACATTCTCATCGCCCGATGAGTGTATATCGCAGAGATGATCGATAAGCGTTTCGTGCTCATTTTCTATGTAATCACTCCAGACATAAAGCAAATCATCACCCTGATCGGTGTCAACAATCGATTCGAGACGATGAGTAGGGGAGTACGTAATATGCTTAGCGTAGGCCTCCTCTACATTCAAATAAGACACTGTAAGTTGTAGTTTGTACTCTGTTTCTATTTGTTTAAAGAGTTTCTGAGTTTCATCTTTGCGATAATGAATATCTCTGAGAAACAGAATATCTTTTGACTCTGTGTTGAGCACAGAACGAGCCCACAATTTTTGTTCTCTCGGAGATTGTTTTTTCAGTAAAAACGGGTTTATACGCTCGGGCTTAAACGCTGTATCGATAATTGTGGTTTGGCTTTTCAGATATGTTGGAACAGATTGTTCTTCACATAATGTAGTATTTACCGGATAAATTGAATTAAGCTGGATGGCTTCATTGGTATAATCTTCCTTGTTTTTAAGAAGTTTTTGAATGATTCCACGTCGACTATTTTGATTTTCCGTAATAATTAGTGCGGTAGTGGCCCCATTCTCCTCAGTATCTCCGTTTCTTAAAATGAGTTCGAGAAGCTCATCAGGAGCTGTTGACTTTTCAAGATCTAACTCAGTTTGCCGTATTTCACTTTTCTTAACGGGAGTATGATGAAGCTCAAATCCTTTGAATGGTTTGGCTAAGTCGGATGCGGATGGAAGAATATCGCCCGGACCATCTGAAAGGATAAAGATTTTTGCTGTTGGGTGATGTGACTCAATCCAATCGAGCCATTGCTTATCAGGGATTCCAAGATGCAAAATGAGTTCAACAGAAGACTCTTTGTTTGTTACACTTTCAGCATCAGATGTCTTTCCCTGGTGTTGATTTTGACACAATGTGGGCCATTGATCATAGCGCAATATCCAGAGAGGGAAGCGGTATCGGGGGAAGTCGCTGACTTTCTCAAATGCCAGTTTTGGTTTGGCTAAAAGTTCTGTTTCAGAAAGTTTTTTGATGAAATCGCCGCTCTTTTTTATGCGCTGTTTCACACTGCCTTGTTTAGTGTGTTGCATAAAATGCTGTTGCAGGCGTTCAGGCTGCTCGTTTAGAAAAGCTTTACTTTCACTCCAAAATTTACTCGCCAGCATACGAATATCAGCTGTCTCGAATTCGGTTACGGCGGGGTGCTCTTTTTTGCCAGCTTCAATAAGTTCGCGAATCATATTTATTCGAAAAATATCTGCTGCTTTTCCTGCTTCAAGCGACTTTGCTTCCGGGTGTTCAATAAAGGTTGAAACAAACTCATAGAGAGGAGAAAGTGTCATCTTTTGGTACATGAGATAACCGGATAGATGGCTCATGTTTCCATTGATTTGTTCAATGTAAGTCTGAATTTTAGAAATCTCTTTGGCCTCAAATCCCTGAAGTGGTTCGGGGTATGCAAGAAATTCATATAATTCATTCACTGTATCGCGTAAGGTGCCATTGAGCTCCTCAATACTTTTCAGGTACTCACTTATTTTCTCACGCTTACCTGATTTTAACACTTTTATAAATTGATCTTTATCAACCTCGGTCTCAGTTTTCAGACGCTTGCCAAATTGAATCAAAAAATGGTACTGTTCCTGCAAAAGTTCGGTATCTGAATCGATCCCATCCCAGTACCGGCCAAAATATTTCTCTCCGAGTTCGTTCTGCTTTTTTACTTTTCCAGCCAATTGTTTCGCTTCCAGAACCCGATATAGTTTGCTCATAAACCGGCGGTCGAATTTCATCTTCTCGCCTTTATAGTAGCCAAGCATTCGTTTACTGTGACTTCTGAAATCGGATTTTATAAATTTGAAAGAAGATTCCATCCACGAGTCAAACTGAGGGATGAGACTTTCTAATGGTTCTTGCAAAATCTGTTTATCGAACTCATAGGATACATTGCGAACGGCAGCAGATGCTTTTTCAATCAAACTGATGAGTGATTGAATATTTGTTGGAGCCGGGTACCATTTAGCGTTGAATTGAATACTATCTATTAGTGGCTGTTTCTGTAAAAACTTAAAATGATCCGCAATTTTTCTGAGCTGAATGAAAGTTGCCTTAGGGTGAATTCCCGTCATTTTTTGGAAATCATCATGCGTTTTTCTGAGTACTTCCAGCTTTTTTTCAAGGTCAGAAACGGTTGTTCTAAGCCATTCAATATTATCCTTTTCGGTGTATTTGAGTTTTATATCGAACCACAGTGAGTCATCAGGGAGATTTGATCTCAGTTTTACAATTTGCTTGGTGAATTGTGTAAGTCGGTTTAATTCTGATTCATTAACTGCTAAAGGCTTTGGGTGATCAACGGGGAAATGGGGTGTTTCATGATTGCCGATTAATTGATTAAAAAGAGCAGCAAGAGACCAGCCCGAATCTCTCAGTTCACCGTGCAGAGCTTTATCATAGCGATTTAGCTTGGCAAGTGAGGTAAAGTCTGGATACGGAAATGAACGTGTTTCAGAGAGGTGATCAACCAGTTGCTCTTTTAGCCATGACAGGCTTTCGTGAGCGTGTTTGTTTTTAAAAGCGGGCCAAATATGCTCGTGAAGATTATTTGAAATGTTGAGCGCATCATTCAAATACCCATTTCTACTGCCTGTAATTCTAATTTGATGTGATGAAATAAACGGCAGTAAAGCGTTTATCAGAGAACGAATTGAGGCATTCCAGTTTTCCGATTGAAAAACGACTCTGCTATTTTCTTTTAATACGTTTTTCAGGGCAAAGTCAGCCGGACCGTTTGGTTTGATAGCAAAACTCAGTTCTTTAACCTCGGTGAGAAACTCTTTTGAATCGAGTTTTAAGGGTTCAAATGCACTTTTACTTTCTGTTTCAACGTTTTTTGAATTCAGCTCAATACTTTGAATATTCGGAATGAGAGAGAGCTGGAGGTCTGTGTCTTTAAGCTGAATTGAGCAGTTTTCGGTAAAATCCCTTAGAGTTTCTATGGTCCATTGTTCAGGAATATCAGGAACTTTGAATCCCTCTTTATCAAGTTCCTCAAAAACATGGTCATTGAGAATAGCGGGATTGTCTTCAATACTAAGTTTGAAGGGAACAGAAGAATTCAAATCAATAAGAACGTGCACCGGAAATGAAAGAACCGGCCATTGATTGTCATCACTTTTTTGAACGGACACAAGTGTACAGACTAATTTGAACGAAATGTGTCGCGATCGTATTCTTAACTGCTCAAGAAACAGATCAACAAACTGCTGGGTAATTTTTTTTTCTTTTTGAGGAAGATGTACGCTGTAACCGGTTGATTCGTTAGTACTATCGGCTTTAGGTTTTGAGGAGAGACTGAAGCCTTTCTTTTTTTTAGGAAGTTGAATCTCCTTTTTTCCATTAAAATGAATAGATTCACCCCCCAAAACAAAACGCTCGAAAAACGTTTCAGGGTTGATGTCATCCGGCTTTATCAGAAGCTCATCACTGAGTTTTAGTTGAACAGGCCCGATAAAGATGGTGTTTTCCAGCATAGAACAGCGTTACTGAGGTAAATAGCTTTTAAATTAATGTACTTAAAGTATAAAAGATATCTGTATTTCAATAGAAGAGAAGTTCTTCTGATAGCTGGAATATTCTTATTTTTTTTCCTCGTCCCGTGGATTCAGCGCACATTGCTTCTTTATGATACAGATGCGTTGAATGTTGAAGATTCTTTTTCGATCTATATCTCTGAAGAAACGCTGTTACCGGGGCTTTTGGACATTCTTGAGGAGAAACCTGTTTCTTTTAATCGTGATCATGTAAAATGGGCCACCAGGCTGGAAGGGTGGAGAAGAGCGAGGGTCGGACATTATAGCTATGAACCGCGTGGTTATCATGCCGATGAATTTTTTAAAAAGATGGCAATGGGAAATCAGGACCCTGTAAATGTCACGATATTGCCGGGAAGAACATTGGGCTCTGTAGTCGATCAAATATCAAGTCAATTGTATGCTGATTCGCTGGAGATTATGTCCACATTTCAGGATTCAACGGTGCTGGCGGATTTGGGAATTCCACAGGAGCAGGTGATCGGTCATCTTCTGCCGGAAACATATCAAACGTTTTGGACGGTGAAACCATCCCGATTTCTGGGCCAGATCAACGCCACCTTTAAACGATTAATTTTTGAAAAGCATCAACAGGCGATTGAGGATTCAAAATACACGATTGATGAAATTGTGACGCTCGCATCTATTGTGGAGTGGGAAGCTAATGTGGATGAGGAGAAACCAACGGTTGCGGGACTTTATCTAAATCGATTAAGAAAAGGATGGCGTTTGCAGGCTGATCCTACTGTAAATTTTGCGCTTGGCGAGCGCAGACGTTTGACGTACGCCGATTATCAATTTGATCACCCTTATAACACGTATCTCAACCGTGGTTTGCCGCCCGGACCGATTACTAATCCTTCAGAATCATCTATTCTGGCGGTTTTATATCCTGAAGATCACAATTACATGTTCATGGTTGCAACGCCAGAAGGAGTTCATGATTTCTCGAGAACTTACGCTGAGCATCAAAAGAAAACAGCGAAATGGCAGCAATGGATCAGAAAGCAATATCGCATTAAACGGGAAAGGGAGCGGGCAGAGCAATAAACTACGGTTATAATCCTGTCACTCGTCCGGCGACTTGAAAAGGTTTTCTGTCAGAGATTCAATACACCAAATTATATTAAGGAAAGCACTTTGTCCCCACCTTGAGTCGTCGGTCGAGTTTTTAGTACAGCTGTATCCCCGTCAAACGACTTAAAAAAGCAAGAATTCTAACATCTGAAACATTCTTGACCGATAAAACGCTTTGTTCCTACCTTGTGTCACCTGATTGAGGAAGAAGTAGATACTTTGTCAAAGCCCTCTTTCTATCGTCCCAAAATCTGAGCGTAAGTTAATATCTTGGAAATAAATCTGGAAACCTTGATTATACCGATATGGGCTGTAAAACTCACCGGACGAGGTTGTCGTGGTGTTTAATTCTTGAGTTGTGCCACTCGCCCGATGAGGTCTAATCCTCGTCCGGCGACTGGATTAGCGTTCTAACACTGAAGGCTATCGCCAAACTTTATCAGGGAAAGCACTTTGTTACCATCTTGAGTCGTCGGGCGAGTTTAACCCATCACAGATCAGTTACTCATTTTCATCAACAGCTTCCAGTTTTTTTACCGTAACAGCTGTGTTTACCTGCGAATTATTAAAATGAAATGTATTCCCTAATCCCGTGTATGGTTTTGCTGTTCGAAGCACGTGATTCATGTAGGTTGGGTTGGGATGATTTTTAAGACTGGCGAGAATAAAGTTCATTAAGTCGTAGCCTTTAAAAGAGAAATCGTTGGCTTCTTGTTGTGAAAAATTGAGATAATCTTCCTTGAAGCTGATCACATCTTCAGCAGTTTCTTCAGGTTGTAAACCCGTAGGATAGTAGATTTCAAAGCGGTTTATTCGCTCAGGAATGAGATTCGCGTAAGCATAATCTTCAGATCCCAAAACAGTTACTTTGCTTCTATTGGCTTCCAAATCTGTCAACAAAAGATCAATCAATGATGGTGCGCTTCCTCCGGTAAAAGGTGCAAAAACGGCATCAACAGGAGTATAATTCAAGCTGTCGATCAATTGCTTGTTTGTGGTGAAAGCTTCGGTAAACTCTGTGAATTCAAATCCATCGCTGTTGAAATCTTTGGTGTAGAAATCTACAATATGTCCACCTAAACGCTCAAACTCTGCTCTGAAAGCACGAGCGGCATAAATGCCCTCTGCATTACGACCAGAGATTACTGAAGCCGTATCAAGGCGTTTTTGATTGTAGGCGAAGCGAGCCATTGCCCGTCCGCTGGCGGCAAGTGTCGGATTGGCCTGGAAGAAGTACGGATGAAATTGATTGAGTGTATCTGAATTGGCAAGTGGCGCAATTAGCGGGATCTCAAATTGGGTTGTGAATGGCACGTAGCGCGATGCAGTTTCAGAAACGAGCGGACCGATGAGCAGATCCATATTTTTGAATGACGCTTTCCCCATAACTGTACCGGGATTAACTTCACGGGCATTGATGTATTCAATGTAAACGGGAGTGTTTTCACGATCGGCGTTATGCTGTTGTGCCGCCAGCATTATTCCCTTATACAATGATCCGCTCACATTACTGAGTCCTTCATTTTCAGGATCGAAAGGAAGAATAATTCCAATTCTGTAGGCAAATCCCGGTGGAACTACACTACGCTGAACCGTACTTGGACGGGTTTGAATTGTTCTACGTATTTTGGAATGATCGAACAGGGAAGAGTCAGCATCCATGTCAATAATGACTGAGCCGAGCAACTGTGCGTCAGCCCGGTTCAGGGATTGGAGTGATGTTACAACGGTTTCCTCCATCAAATCATCAGAAATTCCCTCGGATAGTAGTTCCAATAGATCTGAAACATCCATAAAACGAAGCAGACTTCTTTTCAAATTGTTGCTGTCGGATGATATTGAGCCTGAAATACCGCTTAGTTGTTGAATTGCATCTAACAGAACAACGGAAGTGGCAAAATCTCTTTTTTGGATGGATATGAGAGCCAGCGTGTACTGAGCTTCTGCGACTAATGTTGGATTTGCAGTTTGCAGCAGTATCTTTTTTAGCTCCCGGGCTGAGTTTGAGAACTCATTTAATTGATAAAATGCCTGTCCGCGTAATAACCACGCTTGCGGCGAATTTTCATCCTGAAGAAAATCCAGTGCCCGCTCAAATTGATTATTCTGAATGGCAACAGATGCCTCTTCAATGCGTTCGGCTGATGTAGTTTGAGCAACTGAATTCCGGGACAGTCCCAAACAAATCAATAGGATGAGTAATGCTGAAGTAGTTATTTTTGAAAACATGGCTTGGTAAATTATTCCCATTCAATAGTTGACGGTGGTTTTGAACTTACATCGTACACAACACGGTTGATGCCTCTGATTTCATTTATGATGCGATTGGAAACATGCGCAAGAAAATCGTAAGGAAGATGTGCCCAGTCGGCTGTCATGCCATCCACGCTGGTTACGGCTCTTAATCCGGCTGTAAATTCATAGGTGCGTTCATCACCCATAACACCAACGCTCTGCACAGGCAGAAGAACAACGAAGGCTTGCCAGACTTCATTGTAGAGATTCCATTCACGCAGTTCTGAAATAAAAATATGGTCGGCTTCACGCAGCACATCAAGTTTTTCTTTGGTGATATCGGAGATGACCCGAATACCAAGTCCCGGACCCGGAAACGGATGGCGTTCAATAAATTGTGCCGGAATTCCCAGAGTTTTTCCAACTACACGAACTTCATCTTTGAACAATTCCCGCATCGGTTCAATGAGCTTGAGATTCATTTTCTCGGGAAGTCCGCCCACATTGTGATGAGACTTAATAGTAGCGCTCGGGCCTTTGAATGAAACAGACTCAATCACATCAGGATAGAGCGTTCCCTGAGCTAAAAATTGAACATTTTCATCTGATTTAACGTGATCATCAAAAACATCAATAAAAGTATTTCCGATGATTTTTCGCTTTTCTTCGGGATCGAAAATGCCTTGTAATCTGCTAACGAAAAGATCGGCGGCATCCACTCCCGTAACCGGAAGTTCCAGATCTTTTTTAAAGAGTTCGATGACGTCGGAAAACTCATTTTTTCTGAGAAGCCCATTATCCACAAAAACGCACTCTAATTGATCACCAATCGCCTGATGCAACAAAACCGCGGTAACGGTTGAATCAACACCACCTGAAAGTCCGCAAATGACTTTTTTATCTCCAACCTGAGCTTTTATCTCTTCGATAGATTGTTCGATAAATGATTTTGAAGTCCAGTCGCCATTAAGCTCACAAATAGAATAGGCGAAATTCTTCAGAATCTGTTTTCCCTGTTGCGTGTGTACGACTTCAGGGTGGAATTGAACGCCGTAAATGTGTTTATCCGCGTGTCTGACTGCCGCAACAGGAGCATTGTCGGTATGTGCTGTGATGATGAAATGCTTCGGCAGATCCACAATGTGGTCGCCATGACTCATCCAAACAATAGCATTTTCATCAACATGCTCGAACAAACCGGATGAATCATCGATGTGAAGTTTAGCCCGGCCGAATTCTCTTTTTTCAGCTTTAGCTACGCTTCCCGGGTGAGTGTGATGACACAGGATTTGAAGTCCGTAGCAAATTCCTAAAATCGGGACATTAAAATCATCAATTTGAGGATTGAAATGCGGAGCTTGATCATCGTACACGCTCGTTGGTCCTCCGGAAAGAACAATTCCATTTGGAGGATTTGTGGCAAACTGAGAAAGGTCGGCGTTAAATGGATAAATCTCACAATAGATATTCAGTTCGCGCAGGCGTCGGGCGATGAGCTGCGTGTATTGCGAACCAAAATCAAGAATTAAAATCCACGTTGGGTGTTGCATGAGAGAAAAAGTGTGAGGAAGGTGTGATTAATAAAAAAGCGATGAAGCCTGTCCGGGTGATTAAAAGCATGTTAGCTTTTAGGTAACCATCAAAAGGGACAAGATTCATCGCCTTGAAAAAGATAAAATGGTTCAGGCTACAATCTTTTTGTAGGCTTCAGCATCCATTAAATCATCGAGCTGAGAAGCATCGACAATCTTAACTTTTACAAGCCAGCCATCTGCATAACAATCTTCATTAACGAGTTCGGGATTGTCTTCGAGTTCTTCATTCAGTTCTGTGATTTCCACATCGATAGGAGAGAAGAGTTCAGAAACAGTTTTCACAGCTTCAATTGTACCAAAAACATCATCCTGATCGAATGATTCGCCGGCTTCTTCAATTTCCACGAACACGATATCGCCGAGTTCACCCTGTGCAAAATCGGTTATACCGATTGTAGCTGTTCCGTCACCGTTATCCAGCAGCCATTCGTGTTCTTTGGTGTATTTCAGATTATCAGGTACGTTCATGATTAACCTTCTTTGGGTTCAAATTTAAATACGCGTTCGAGATATTTGGTATCAAAGTCGCCGTTGATAAAATTGGGATCATCCATCAACTGAATGTGATACGGAATAGTGGTTTTAATGCCCTCGATTACAAATTCATTTAAAGCGCGCTTCATTCGGGCGATCGCTTCTTTCCGTGTTGCCGCGCTAACTATGAGCTTGGCTATCATGGAATCATAATTTGGCGGTACACGATAACCGGAGTAAGCGTGAGTATCAACCCGTACGCTATGTCCGCCCGGCATGTGAAATACCGTAATTTCGCCGGCAGACGGACGAAAGTTTTTTGCAGGATCTTCAGCATTAATTCGGCACTCAATAGCATGTCCGCGCATCTTAAATTCCCATTCCACCAAGGGCAATCCGGCTGCTACTTCAATTTGGCTGCGGATGAGATCGTAATTGGTCACTTCCTCTGTTACGGGATGCTCAACCTGGATTCGGGTGTTCATCTCCATAAAAAAGAAATCAAGGTTGTGATCTACCAAAAACTCAACTGTTCCGGCACCTTCATAATTAACAGATTTGGCTGCGTTTATGGCGGCCAGCCCCATTTTGTCACGCAATTCTGGCGTCATGAGCGGAGAAGGAGATTCCTCCAGAAGTTTTTGATGGCGACGCTGCATTGAGCAATCACGTTCGCCAAGATGGATCACTTTTCCATGCTGATCACCTAAAATCTGAATTTCAACGTGATGAGGTTCTACAATGTATTTTTCCATGTAGAGATCACCATCTCCAAAAGCAGCTTCAGACTCATTTTTAGCTGAGTTAAAAGCATTCTTTAACTGATCTTCCGATTCAACGAGACGCATTCCGCGTCCGCCACCACCAGCTGATGCTTTTATAATTACAGGATAACCAATTCCATCGGCGAGGCCTTTAGCTTCTTCAACGGAAGAAAGAACACCTTCACTGCCGGGAACCACAGGCACATTATTGGCAATCATGTTTGCCTTTGCCTTGGCTTTATTTCCCATGGTGTCGATCATCTTGGGGGTAGGGCCAATGAATTTGATATCATGTTCACCACAGATACGTGAAAACTCAACGTTTTCGCTCAGAAAACCATAGCCGGGGTGAATCGCTTTGGCGTTGGTAATTTCAGCCGCTGCTAAGATCCGGGGTATTTTCAGGTAAGAATCTTTACTTGCCGGAGGTCCGATGCATACTGCTTCATCAGCGAATTTTACGTGCAGAGAGTCGCGGTCGGCGGTGGAATAGACCGCTACGGTCTTAATTCCCATCTCTTTACACGTTCTGATGATGCGCAGAGCTATCTCACCACGGTTCGCAATTAAAATCTTGTCAAACATGACTTATTTCGTTTCGATGATGAAAAGTGGCTGCTCAAATTCTACGGGCTGGGCGTCATCAACCAGTATTTTTACAATTTTGCCTTCTAATTCAGAATCAATTTCATTCATGATTTTCATGGCTTCCACAATACATACGGTGTCGCCTTTTGAAACATGGTCTCCCACTTTTATAAAGGGATCCTGATCGGGTCCGGGAGCTTCGTAAAATGTTCCTACGATAGGAGAAGTGATTGTTTTTTGATTTGCGCTCGGAGCAGAATCATCGGTTGACTTTTCCTCACTTGAGGGAGCGGGTTGGGCAGGTGCTTGTGCCTGAGGAGCCGCTTGTTGTTGAGGAACATGAACGGTTTGAGGTGCCTCGACTACTTTCCGGGCATTCTTCTTAATTTTAAGTTTGTAGCCCTCTTCTTTTATCGAAACTTCATCCACCTCGCTTTTTGAGACTAATTCAACAAGGTTTTCAATTAACTTAAGTGATAAATCCATAATTTTTAGTTTTAGTCGTTTTTAACACGTTCTACATAATCTCCGGTTCGGGTATCAACTCGAACCACATCGCCTTCGTTTATAAATAAAGGGACGTTTATTTCAGCTCCGCTCTGTAAAAACGCGGGTTTTGATCCACCTTGAGCAGTGTCTCCACGCAATCCGGGATCGGTTTGTGTGATTTCTAAGTTTACATGGTCTGGAACTTCGGTAAACAGAATAGAATTGTTGTCATCGACATTCAGTACGATAGTTACAATTTCCGATTCTTTCATGAATTCATGGCCGTTTACTTTATCCTCGGTCAGCATAACCTGCTCGTAGGTTTCATTGTGCATGAAGTGATAAAATTCACCGTCTGAATAAAGAAACTGATAAGGGTGACGCTCAACTCGAACAGATTCCAGGTTTTCACCTGCTCTGAAAGTTTTATCGATCACTTTGTTATTTACCACACCTTTCAATTTAGTGCGGACAAAAGCACCGCCTTTTCCCGGTTTTACATGTAAAAATTCTGTGATGGTATAGATCTTTCCGTCGAGCAAAAGATTCAGCCCGTTACGAAAATCTGATGTACTAATCTTTGACATTATATGTGATTAATTATTAAGTATCTATGCTAAGTGTGTCAGAATCGGCTTAAAATACGAAAAATCGACCAACCTGTTGTTGTTAAAAAAGCTCCATTATGGTTCGGATAAATACAATACCGATCAAAATGGGGCTAATATATTTGATGAAATATGGCCAAAATTTGTAGAAAAAGCTTTTATCGAAGTTTTCTGTTCCATCTTCCATCTCCATAAGGGCATTATTCGTTGTCCAGATATATCCGACAAACAAGGCAATTAAAAGTCCGCCAAGAGGAAGTCCAACTGTGCTGAAAATGGTATCAATGAAATCGATCAGGCCAATATCAAAAGAGATGATGAGGGAAATTGCGAGAATGGTTCCGCCAAGTGCCCAGGCTGCTGATTTTCGTCTCCATCCGCGTTCATCAATTACATACGAAACGGGAACTTCAAGAAGTGAGATGGTGGAAGTGAGCGCGGCCATGCTGAGTAGCAGGAAGAACGTACCACCAAACAGTAACCCAACAATCGGAGACATTGTGTGAAAGAGTTGTGGTAGTACGTCGAATACAAGAGTTGTGCTCGATTTTAATGCCCCTGATTCCGCGAAGATTGCGATACCGCTTGCTTCAGCTACAAACATGGCGGGAATAATGAGCAAGCCGGCAATTACAGCAACAGAAATATCCGCCAGGGTTACATACGCTGCCGCCTGTGGAATATCACTTTTCCGATCAAGATAGGAACCATAGGTAATGAGAGCTCCCATTCCCAATGAGAGTGAGAAAAACGCCTGACCCATTGCGTCAAACATTACATCAGTGGTGACTTTAGAAAAATCAGGTTTTAGATACAATTCGAGACCTTTTTCAGCGCCATCAAGTGTAATCACATAACCAATCATGATGATTAAAATTACTAACAAAAAAGGCATTAAAACTTTTGTCACACGCTCAATACCATCGCTCACTCCACCGGTGATAATTTGTATGGTAGCAATCATGAAAAGTGAACTAAAAATCGCGTTTTTTAATCCGTTATCAAGCTGAGAGAAATAATTAACCAGTTGCTCATTTCCTATGAAGTAAAAGATTTCCTCAAAGAAAAAAGAGAGTGTCCACCCTGCAACAACGGTATAAAAGGAGAGAATCATAAATCCACACAAAACGCCCCAAAAGCCAACGAATGGAAAGAATTTTGATTTTGAGAGGGCTTTGAACGCTCCGACAGGATTTTTTCCGGTAGCCCGGCCAATGGTTAATTCAGCCGCCATTACGGGAAAACCCACTAAAAAGCAACAGACCAGATATACAATAATAAATGCTGCTCCACCACCTTCAGCAACTTCTCCGGGAAAACGCCAGATATTGCCCAATCCGACAGCTGACCCCGCTGCCGCTAATACAAACCCCAGTTTCGAGTTCCAGTTACCTCGTTCCACATTTTGCTCTGCTGCCAAAGTTGACCTCTTTGTGTGTGTTAACGGTTTAAAATTGTGACAAAGATATAAGAATTGAGCTTAATCGTGCAACTTCATCAACAAAATGACTTCATGCGCTTTAACCGTGATTTTTCCGCTGAATAATTCGGGGGATTTTAGATTCACATTTTTCCCGTTAATAATGAGGTGGTATGTGTTTTCGCCTACATCAATCTCTTTGTCATGTTCGTCCACATTTAAAGAAAGAATATATTCATTCTCAGAAATAGTTGAATGTGGTTCATAGGTCACGGTTAGATGCCGGTCATCCTGATTTTGCCAAAGTTTTATATGAGATGCATCAAGTTTTCTGAAAGAGGGGTGTTCTTTTCGCAATGTGATTAGATCACGATAAAACTGAACCAATTCTTCATTTTTATCAGCGAAATCAAAATTCAGATAATTGGTTTCATTATCCTTGTTGTAGCTGTCGTGATCCAAATAACCCACTTTGGGATCAGATATATCGTCTTCGGCAATAATTTTTGAACGCCCCCATTCCTGCCCGGCGTGCAACATAGGCGTACCTTGTGAGAGCATGAGCAGCACTGCTCCGAGTTTGTGATATTTTAACTCTTCGGGTGAAAGAATCGGAAATGTATCAGGATCATCAACCGGCTTATTGAAATAATCGGGATTTAATGTGAGTCGTATAAAATCGCCAAATGTGTACCCATCATGACTTTCAATATAGTTCACAGAATAGCGTGAAGATGGGAAAAGTCCATTCATCTTGTATGTGAGCGTTCCACAAAGGTAATTATGGACAGAAGATTTGGATGCCAGGCCGTTTGTATTTCCAAAGATGTACCCGGTTTGAGCATGAGGCTCAATTCCTTTCACGCCGTTCCTAAAACGGTCGTTCCATGCCGACCATCCTTTATCAGCAAATTCGGTAGGAGTGTAGCCTCCATAAAACCAGGGTTCAGAGATTAGTAAAACGTGAGGGAATCTCTTTTTTAGCGCATCTTTTATGCTGTCTATGGTTTCCCAATCTAATAAGGCAGCCAGATCGAAACGAAAACCATCTATTTTAAACTCTTCAATCCAGTAGCAAAGAGAATCAACGATTAATTGTCTTGAGACAGGGAATTCTGTCTTTAAATCATTTCCGCAGCCGCTGTTTGATTCCATTCCACCATTTTGCCATCTGAAATAGGAAATAGGATCGAGATAGCGCAAAGGATTCAGGTCATAATTGGATACATGGTTGTACACCACATCAATTATTACTGAAATATTTTCTTTATGACACTCTCGCACCAGTGTTTTCAGTTCACGATGAGCCTGTTTGGAACTGTCGTTAACCACCTTTCGCTGTTGTTCAACATCGGAGCTGTAAAAAGATTCAGGGCTGAAATAGAGGGACGTCATGTATCCCCAATAGTTTCTTCCGTAGAAATTCCAGGTGTTCATGGAACCATCGGGAGAGGTTTGCATGTAGGGAGGCTCATAAACCGAAAACTTCTGCAGCGGAAGGAGTTCAACCGCGTTGACTCCTAAATTTTTAAGATGCTGTAATCCTCCGCGAGCCTGTGGGTCAACAAATCCCAAATAAGATTTCGGATGAGCTGATTGTGAAGAATTGTGCCCGGTTTGATCACATAGATGAGTTTCATAGATAACGAGATCACGCGGGTCATCCAGTTGGACATAATCCGTTCCCTGCCAGTCGAACCACTCTGATTTGTGCACAATCTTTGTGAGCGGTCGCTGCATGAAATCATGTTTCCACACAATGTGCGTGGAATAGGGATCGGCAATTGGCTCTTCTGAAACCGGAATTCGATGCGCGTGTTTCTCGGCTGGATATAATCTGTAGCCATACAGATGGTCATCCAATGAATTCAGAATTGTAACTCCCCAGAAATGGTTGTCATATTTGCGCAGAGGAATAGTTTGAACGTGTTCATCGTACGATTTGAACACTTGAAGTGTAAGCTGCCGTGCAACAGAACTGAATACCTTAAATGTAACCTGATTGTCCTCTTTATCTAACGTGTAGCCGGGTTTGATACCGGAGAGGTCATCAGGGTAAGAAAATGCAAAACCCACAAATAATGTGTATCAGGAGATGAGTAAACCAGGTTCAGCGTCTGAGGAGAGGAAAAAGAGTTTTCCTTCATCGTCTTCGGCCATTAAAATCATGCCTTCACTAAAGATTCCCATCATTTTACGGGGCTTGAGATTGGCGACAATTACAACGTTTCTGCCTTTTACTTCATCGGCGCTATAATATTCTTTGATGCCTGATAGAATCGTTCGTTGTTCAAAACCAAGGTCAACAGTGAGTTTGAGAAGTTTTTTTGACTTTTTGAGTTCTTCGGCTTCAATCACTGTTCCTGTGCGGAGGTCCAGTTTGGTGAAATCCTCAAATTCTACCTGTTCTTTCAAAGGTTCGTAGTTTTTTTCAGTTTCTTCGGTTGATGCGTCGCTTGCTCTAAGTTTCTCTATCTGTGCTTCAATCACTTCATCTTCAATTTTATTGAACAAAATGTCGGCTTCTTTAAATGTGTGTCCGGCTAAAAGCATCTCTTCGGTCACAGCGTTCCATGAGATTGGAGTGGATAGATTTAACTGCTCTCGCAGTGTTTTCATTTTATTCGGGATAATAGGATCGAACAGGGTTGAGAGTGCCGCAACCAATTGAGCGCAAACATGAAGTGTATTTCCACAATCCTCAATATTCGTCTTTCTGGTTTTCCACGGTTCTTTATCGGTAAAATATTTATTTCCCGCCCGTGCCAGATTCATGGTTTCATTTACCGCTTCTTTAAACTGATACCGTTCATATCTCTCTGAAATTTTTTCTTTTGCTTCTGTTATTGCTTTTAAAGCGTTGAGATCTGCCTCGGTTGGGTTTGAAAGCGCGGGAAGATCTCCATCAAAAAAGCGGTGCATAAAGGTAAATGTGCGATTGATGAAATTTCCTAAAACATCAGCCAACTCAGTGTTAATGCGTGTTTGAAAATCTTTCCAGGAAAAATCAGAGTCTTTGTTTTCTGGAAGCGTGGTTGAAAGGGCATAGCGCATTAAATCGCCGTCAAACTCTTCAAGATATTTATGCAGCCACACAGCCCAGCCACGGGAGGTTGAAAGTTTTCTGCCTTCAAGATTCAGAAACTCATTAGAAGGGACATTATCTGGCAAAATGTAGTTTCCGTGCGCCTGAAGCATGGCGGGGAACATGATACAGTGGAAGACGATGTTGTCTTTACCGATAAAATGAATCAGTTGCGTTTCGTCATCCTGCCAATAGGTTTTCCATTTTTCAGCATCGCCCTGAAGCTCAGCCCATTCTTTTGTAGCAGAAATATAGCCTATAGGTGCGTCGAACCAGACATAGAGTACCTTTCCTTCTGCTCCTTCGAGCGGGACTTCAACGCCCCATGTTAAATCGCGTGTAACTGCACGATCGACTAATCCTTCTTTCAGCCAGCTTTTAACCTGTCCGAGAACATTATTTTTCCAGTAGTCTTTTGTGTCTAACCACTTTTCAAGTTCCGGCTGTAAATCCCCCAGCGGGATGTACCAGTGAGTGGTTTCTTTACGTATGGGTTTTGAACCCGACAATACTGAAACCGGATTCTTTAATTCTGTAGGCGATAGCGAGCTGCCACATTTTTCACATTGATCACCATAGGCTTCATCAAATCCACAAACGGGACATTCACCTTTTACATATCTGTCGGGTAAAAACATGGAGCGTTCTTCGTCATAATATTGCTCCTCTGTTTTCTGCTTGAAAATCCCTTTATCGTAGAGATTTTTGAACATTCCCTGCGATGTTTCATGATGTGTTTTTGAGCTTGTACGTCCGAAAAAATCGAATGAGATACCAAATTTCTCAAACGTCTCTTTATTCAACTCGTGATATTGGTCAACAATTTTTTGAGGTGAAACGCCCTCTTTTTCAGCCGCAATAGTGATAGGAACTCCGTGTTCGTCAGAACCGCAGATAAATACAATATCGTCGTTTTTCAGTCGCCGGTAACGCACAAAAAGGTCGGCAGGAAGATAAGCTCCGGCAAGATGTCCAAGGTGAAGCGGTCCGTTTGCGTAGGGCAGGGCCGAGGTAACAAGTGTGCGTTTAAACATGGATGATAAAATGATTTAATTCTATTTCTTTTAGCGACCGAAAATACAACGATACATTCGCAATTTGAAACATTGATCAGATTATGCGGAAATATTTTCAATTTTTTGAAATAACGCATACAGACTGATTCCCGCTGTGACAGAAACGTTAAAAGAATGTTTTTTACCAAATTGCGGAATTTCTAAAAAGGTGTGAATGAAAGGGAAGAGTTCCGAATCCAAACCCTTAACTTCGTTGCCCATAATTATGCAAAACGGGCGGTTATCGGGTTGATAGGTAACCATATTTTCACTTTGGTTTGTCTGTTCAATGCCGATAATAGTATGAGTTTTACCAAGTTCAGAAAGTAAATCTACGGCGTTAACCTGTTCCCAGGGAACAAATTCTTCCGCACCGAGGGCGGCCTTACTGATTTCAGGTCGTGGCGGAACGGGAGTAAATCCCGATAGGTATAGTTTTTGAATACCAAAACCGTCAGCGCTTCGGAAAACAGAACCAACATTATGCATACTCCGTATATTATGAAGCAAAATGGAACTCTTATGAAAAATGGAGGTTCTTTTACGAGACTGATTTTGAGCGAAAATTTCTCGCGTGGTAAGTTTTTTAACTGTATTCAATAGATAATGATTTATTTAGTTAGCGGACTGTTTGTATTACTGGTCGGTTTATGCCTGACTCAATTTAGCTATGTTGTTGCAAAAGCTAAAGATCTGAACGACCATCCTGATGATGACCGCAAGTTACACAATGAACCTACTCCACACACGGGCGGAATGGGAATTGGTATTGCTTTTTTGCTTGGTGTTTTTGTGATTATGGTGATTAACGGGATTGAGGCATCTGAGTATTTTAAAAGTTTCTTGTGGTACTTTTTGGCCGGATCGTTTGTGATGTATTTAACCGGTGTATATGATGATCTGTTCGGCATGAGTTCGAAGCCTAAATTCGCCATGCAGACGATTGCTTCCATTGTTGTTATGGTAGGGTTCCACAACGAATACCTGATTCATTACGAAACTTATACTGAGGCGGGTTTAGGGTTTAGGCTTATAATTTACGGTGCCATTCTTTTCTGGATGCTTGCTACCACAAACATGATAAATTTAATTGATGGAGTAGACGGATTGGCCGGTTCCATTTCTCTTACAGTATTGGGTGCATTCATGTTTATTGCCATTACCTGGCAGGCTCCCGAATTAGCAGTGATAGCAACACCCTTAGCCGCAGCGATTATCGCTTTTTTGAACTTTAACAAACCACCGGCTTCTATTTTTATGGGAGATACGGGTAGTTTACTCATAGGTTTCTCAATAGGGGTGAGTGGAGTTGTTCTGGCTTTTTATGCTCCTCATTACAAATTCAGCTTTTCACTTTTGCTTGTAATGGCAGTTCCTGCTATTGATACCCTCTTTTCTATCATTCGTCGACTTAAAATGGGCATTAATCCATTTGAATCCGATCATTTCCATATTCATCATATCTTACAGACGTATTTTAGAAGTCCTGCCTTAACCGTTTTGGCACTATCGGTTTTATCGGGAATATTTGGACTAACCTCAATCTTGCTTGCTAACTCTCAGAATGATGTGATATATTTCTCGGTTTTGGGATTCTTTGCATTGATGCTCATAATTATCTCATCCGTTTATTATAGTAAGCTTGAGTTATTTCTGGAGGTTATTAATGAACACAGAATAAAAATGGATGCACAGTTGCAGGAAGCTCACTTTTTAGAAAAAAATCATTCAAAAACTTTTGAGAAAAAAGAGAAGGATGAATCGAAGAATTATGCAAACAGATTTAAAAATTAGATATGAATTACCTTAGTAAAGAAGGCTACGAAAAATTAGACGCCGAATTAAGAGAATTAAAAACAAAAGGGAGAAAGAAAATAGCTGAAGATATCGCCGAAGCAAGAGCAAAGGGCGACTTGAGTGAAAATGCCGAGTACGATGCGGCCAAAGAAGCCCAGGGGCATATGGAGTCGAAAATTGCCGATATCGAAAATACACTGGCTAATTCCCGAATCATTGATGAAAAAAATATTGATACATCAAAAGTATATCTTCTTAATAATGTTACCATTTTAAATAAGAAGATGAATAAAAAACAACAATATACACTTGTATCTCCTCAGGAAGCTGATTTTAAAGCAGGTAAAATCTCTGTAAAATCACCTATTGGTGAAGCACTGTTAGGTAAAGAGGTAGGGGATGTTGTGGATGTAAAAGTTCCGGCCGGTATAATGCAGCTGGAAATTCTGAACATTGAACGTAAATAATCTAACTCTATTTAATTATATGAATATATCAGTAATTGGAACGGGCTATGTGGGACTGGTTTCAGGTACCTGCTTTGCCGATAGCGGAAATAACGTAGTTTGTGTTGATAACAATCAAGAAAAACTGAAGAAGCTTAAAAATGGTGAAGTACCGATTTATGAGCCGGGCTTAGAAACACTTTTCGATCGCTCAGTTCGTGAAAATCGTCTTTCGTTTACAGACGATTTGGAAGCGGCTGTGAAGCATGCTGACATCATTTTTTTATGTCTTCCAACTCCGCCCGGTGCAGATGGACAGGCCGATTTAAGTGCTGTGCTTTCAGTGGGGGGACAGATAGGATCAATGATTGAAAGCTACAAGGTTATTGTTAATAAAAGTACAGTTCCTGTTGGTACAGGTGATCGTGTTGAAGCCAAAGTTGCTAAAAATTGCGATAAAGAACTTTTTGACGTGGTTTCTAATCCCGAGTTTTTGCGTGAAGGCGCAGCTTTGGATGATTTCCTTAAGCCGGAACGCGTTGTAATAGGCACCGATTCTACCAAAGCCGCAGAACTGATGGAATTGTTATACGAACCGTTTGTACGCAGCGGAAATCCCATCATTATAATGGACAGAAGAAGTTCAGAGCTTACTAAATACGCCGCAAATTCATTTCTGGCGACAAAAATTTCATTCATGAATGAAATCGCTAATCTGTGTGAGCGTGTTGGAGCGAATGTTGACAATGTGCGTCGTGGAATTGGAACAGATTCACGTGTTGGCAAACGTTTTCTATTTGCCGGAATTGGATACGGTGGAAGCTGCTTTCCAAAAGATGTTCAGGCGCTCGACTACACCGCTGATGAAAACGATTACAATTTCAATATTCTGAAGGCTGTAATGGATGTAAATGAACGACAGAAAACGTCCATCGTGGAAAAAATGAAGCTCTTTTACCAAAATGATTTAGAAGGGAAAACTTTTGGAGTATGGGGACTAGCCTTTAAACCTGAAACAGATGACGTCCGCGAAGCACCCGCTATCTACATAATAAAAGCGTTGCTCGAAGCGGGAGCCAGGATACAGGCCTACGATCCTGAAGCAATAGAAACATTTAAGACAGCCATAGGCGAAGAAGTAGCCTCTCAGGTGACATTTGTCGACACACAAAATAAAGCAACTAATGGTGCCGAGGCATTGATTATTTGCACCGAGTGGAATGAATTTCGTCGTCCTAGCTTTGATGAAATCAGGGAGAATTTGAAATCCCCTGTCATATTCGACGGTCGAAATCTCTACGACCTAAAAAGAGCAAAAGACGCAGGTTTTACCTACATCAGTGTTGGAAGACCCATGGTATCGTAATTGATTGGTGGATATTTTTGGAAGTTGAAGAATTGTTCTCTTTCAAGCATGGTGTCTGATGTATAGTTTTGAAAAACTTAGAATTTGGAAGAATGCCAATTTTTTTCTGTCGACTTGTATAAAACTACACTTGGATGTTATTTCCGAAGAATATTATGATAAACTCAAGATGAATAAGACGACATCACTGCTCAATGTGACAAATTGCATAAATAACAATCAAATCTTAAGTGTGGAATTGAATAACATCTTAACTAATAAACTTATAAATACATCAACAATAGTTTGAAACAACGAGTACTTATTACCGGCGGAGCCGGATTTTTAGGATCGCATTTGTGTGAGCGATATCTTCAGGAAGGATTCGAGGTTATCTGCATGGATAATCTGCTTACCGGAAGGGCCGAGAATATTGAGCACCTGTTGGGGAATGATGATTTTACATTCTTTAAGCACGATGTAACAAATTACATACACGTTAGCGGAGAACTCGATCTGGTACTGCATTTTGCATCACCCGCAAGTCCAATCGATTATCTTGAAATGCCTATTCAAACCCTAAAAGTGGGTTCTCTTGGAACGCATAAAGCGTTAGGACTTGCAAAAGATAAAAACGCACGGTTTTTACTGGCATCAACGAGTGAAATTTATGGCGACCCGCTTACACATCCTCAACAGGAGGATTATTGGGGAAATGTAAATCCTATAGGTTCGCGTGGAGTGTACGATGAAGCAAAACGTTTTTCGGAAGCTATCACTATGGCGTATCACCGCTTTCACGATGTTGACACACGTATTGTACGGATATTCAATACATATGGTCCGAGAATGAGATTGGAAGACGGTCGGGCACTTCCCACATTTATGTCGCAGGCGCTTAAAGGAGAAGACATAACCGTTTTTGGAGATGGTTCACAAACCCGTTCATTTTGTTATGTGGATGATCTTGTTGAGGGGATTTATCGTTTGTCACAATCAGATTACTGCGAGCCCGTTAACATTGGCAATCCGGATGAAATCAGCATATTGGACTTTGCTAAAGAAGTGATAGAACTCATCAATTCAAACAGCAAGGTTATTTTCAAAGAATTACCGGAAGATGATCCAAAAATACGACAACCCGATACAGCGAGAGCTGAAAAAATATTAGATTGGAAGGCTAACGTTCCACGTAAAGAGGGGCTCAAGCGCACACTTGATTACTTTAAAGAGCAAATAGATAAAGGATAACTAAGTGCAAAACGGTGTCAATCAACAAAATACTACAGGTCAGTTAAACGGCAATATTGCCGAACCGTCCGCCTACGATCGCATCCAGAAATATTGGTGGCTGATCAAGCGAAGACTTTGGCTTGTCATTTTGTTCGCAATGATTGGCGCTATCTATAAGTACAACGAAATCCTAAACGTTCAGGAGCGTTTTTCGTCCGTTAGTACTGTCATTTTAGACGGAAGTTCTACCGACAGAGCCGTTGCTCTTTTGGGAATACCCGGTGCCCGTTACGGTTACCAAAATGAGATCTATATTCTTCGCTCCGATCGTCTTTCTCAGCGCGTTGCTGAAAACCTCATAGAAAACTTTCAAGCCAAGCAGCCACGAGACACACTTGGTATTTTAAAAGCGGGTGGTAGCATTGCTTCAATTCAGACAGTAGGACAGCGATTGCGAGGCAGCGTTCGGTTCATAAATGAGGAGGAGCAAAATATTATTCGAATTCAGGGATTCGCAAATGATCCTAATGAAGCCGCACAACTATCCAACGCGTTTGCAAAAACCTATGAGGAGTTTAACAGGGATGAAAGTGTTAAGCAGATCAGGGAAACGAAGGAATTCTTAAGAAAGAAAATTGAAGAAACAAGTGATTCCCTTATCAAGTTTGACAGGGAAATTCTTGATTTTTATCGCACCAATGATTTTTCAAATTATGACCTCTCAACAGAGTCTCTGATCAAACAGGTTTCAGCGCTTTACGAACAGTTAGATCAGGTTCAGATTGAATTAATTTCGAATAGGGAAGAGATTCGCGCTATTGACTCCACATTAAACAGCAGCAGAAGAGACGAAAATAGCTACCTGGTCAACGTTACTGATAAGTTTATTGAGCTGTACTCGGAAAAAATCACCGAGTTGGAAATTCAAAAAGAAGAAGAACTAACGGCCCTCACATCCGCGGCAGATTCCACAAATCCCCGAATTCAGGTAATAAATGACAAACTTGATGTCTTCAGAGATAAACTCAGATTTCACCTTGAGCGAAAATTAGATAACACATCCCTCTTGGCAACTGTCGATGGATCTGTAGCAAAATATTGGATAGAGCTCAATGCCCGGAAAATGGGACTAGAAAATATGAACAGAACACTTCCTGTTAAGAAAAAAGAGATACAGCAGCAGATTGCGGATTATAACACCCGACTCGAAAAAATTCCTTTCAAACAAATTGAATTAGATAAACTTCAGCGTAAACGTCAACGCTTTGCCGAAGCCAATACAAAGTTCTATAATCGATTTATAGACATGGATTTAGCAGAAGCAAGCGAAGGCGGATATGTAACCATTCTGGATTCAGCAAAACCTAATTACAATCCCATCAATAAACAAGCCACAACAGGTGTGTTTCAGGGACTTTTTGCCGGTATAGCCTTAGCTATTGGAATCATTGTGGGGCTTGACAAAATTGATGATCGTATCAAATCTGACGAAGATGTGGTCGATTTGCCGGTAAATGTTCTGGGCGGAATTCCAACGATGAAAACGATAATAGAGAAAGATTTCAACGGAAAGCGTTTTGTGGAATATAAGCAAGCATTTATTTCAACGCGTTTGCTCACAATTCTTCAACCTTTGTCGGGAATAGCCGAAATGTACCGTCGTTTACGCAGCGATTTTCAATTTTCACTTCCGGATAAGCACTCAAAATCCATTCTTGTTTCCAGCGCCAATCCTCAGGAAGGAAAATCTGTTACAGCTGCCAATTTGAGTATTGTACTAGCGCAAAGCGGTAAGAAAGTGTTGCTGGTAGATGCTGATTTACGACGTCCAAATGTTGAAGTGATCTTTGGTCTGTCTGGAGAAGGGTTAACTGATTTTATTATTGGCAACGCTGGTGAGGATGACATTATCAGAACTTCTGTTGTTGATAATCTGAATATTGTATGCGCCGGTACTCAGGTTCCAAACCCATCGGAACTACTTGGTTCTGAGGCATTTAAACGCTTTTATGATCAGGTGATAGAAGAATACGATTTTGTCGTGATCGATTCTCCGCCTATTAATTCTGTAGTTGATGCTGTAACGATGTCAGATATGGCTGACCTTATGCTATTGGTGGTACGTGCCGGTAAAACCAAGAAGAAAGAAGTCATGAAGATGCTGAATGTTCTTCATCGGGTGCACACGAAAATCAAAGGAATTCTCCTCAACGATATCAACCAGAAGAGTTATATATCTGACTATAACTATTACAGTAACTACAACTATTATGGCAGCCGTCCGGCTGATAATGTACGGCCGTCAGAGAAAAAACAGGGAAATTTCTGGGACAGGCTTAATGCATAGATCAACACTTTTTCTTGTAATCTTATCTATTCTTATTTCAACTGATTTTATTCAGGCTCAGTCGTTTGACAGCTATGGGTTTGGTTCTGTTATAGGGGGAGATACGCGAAAATCCGGACTAAATGCTACGAGTTTTTTAGAAGATAACGAACAGGGTATTAGGGTCGTGTTGGTTCGTTCGCAGTCATCAGGTGTCGGTTCATTGAGAGGGTCTCGCGGCGGAGGCGGAATTCAGATTTATGATATTCCCAAAGACACCGATTATCTCGAATTGATTATGTTTTATGCAAAAATGGATCCACGCTCTATCCATAAAAAGAAAATCAAAATATTGCGCGTGAAGTCAACGGGAGATAAACCCTATTTGAGTGAAAACACTTATCGCTACTGGACAAGCCATAATTTTGAAGAAGAATACGAACGCGGAGGTCCATTTGAGACGCTGCGACCGGGAGATATTGTAATAATTGAAGGGCGTGGAATATTTAACCGTCCGTTTTTTGATCCTCTAACAGACATTAACTTCCTGCTGACGCTGCCAACACTTGTATTATCGTTTTTATCTCTTTACAACACCTTTTTGTAACTAATAAGAGAATTGCATGCGTGAATCTTATCCCATTTCTAATATGGCACTTATTGTGTTCATGGGATACACGTTATTTGCCTACGACACTGGTTCCGGCGATCTCAATACAGCTCTGAATATTGATAACAACCATTACGCTCTTCTTTTAACACTCGCAATTTTAGTTTATCCCCTTGAAAAAGTGCTAAAAGGTGGTTTACGCCGATTAATTGAGACAGATGTTCTCTTGGTGAGTAGTTTTATCTATTGGTCACTACTGGATATTTTACAGAGTCGGTATCCACTTACTATGGTGGAGCCGGAATCTGTGAAATTGACATTTATTTATATTGCGCTGTTTGTTCTTTTCGTTGA
>Ga0136600_1000268_pt1 | contig 28671 bp, 23 predicted proteins | sample AntRauMFilla2698_FD_104634 | JGI IMG/M metagenome (GOLD analysis project Ga0136600, IMG submission 104634) | Saline lake microbial communities from Rauer Islands, Antarctica - Metagenome Filla 2 #698 | ecosystem: Environmental > Aquatic > Non-marine Saline and Alkaline > Saline | place...
ATGGATTAAAAGCCAAGCTTAGCCAAGCCGAAAAAAACTACCCTTACTTAACCAAGTCCCGACTTCCGAAGTCACTTCGAAATGAATAAAACGTAAAAATTGGGGCATTAACGCTGTTTACGACGACTTCTGAAGTCTTCTGCTGTCAATCCAAAGCTATATAGTCGAAAACTTTTCAGGTTTAGAAACTAAGAGTACCAGAAAATCCAACAGCTTTATAGCGACAAATGAATATTGACATGACAGTAGATTGGATAGTCAGGGTTTTACACTCCCCTTCTGAGTTCATAGAAGTATGATTTGACAAAACTCAGAGTCAAAAGTGACTGAGTTTCAGATTATAATCATCACTGTTACTCTTTTCTGATCGCTCCAAGAATCACATACGACCACATCCCCAAATAGGCGTTATTGATTTCACACAGTTCAAAGTCAAAATAACGTTGAAGAGCGTCAAGCAGATTGGGAGAAAAATCGACATGATTTATTGCCATCCATTCGCGGAAGAAAAGAGAAGGGGAATCCAGAAAATCTACCAGTGCCAGAAAACCGCCTGGTTTCACATCTTTAGCCAGTATCTCCGCAAACTCTTCAGCAGAAATATTCATCATGGTAAAACTATACGAAAACAACAGCGCATCCTTTGGGTTACGAAAAAAATCCTGATTATAAGTTCCCTGCGTAATAGAAATATTTGAAATGCTGTTCAGGTGCTTCCCGGCTTTATTTATCATACTCTCAGACAGCTCAACTCCGCGAAGATCTATACACTTTTTATCTTTTGACAAATAGTGAATCTGCTCGAGGTTTTTGCCGGTTCCGCATCCAATCTCTATTACAGCATCAGGTAGTTTTTGAGAAATCCATTCATTGATCTTAGATCTGCCGAAGAGAAATGCCCATCTTGTGGCATCGTATAGCGGAGCGTGAAAACGGTAATAGGAGGTCAGCTTATCAATTTTTGTCATGTTTTCACTCCAAAATGTGTACTTCCGTACGTTCCAACGCGGTCTTTTTTATGAAGAGTAGAAGTCGGTTCATCCTTCCAGCTAAGTTCATTCAGAGCTTTTTTCGGTAGAAATGAGCGATTTTTCCCAGCTGATCGTAGCAAATATCGGGTGTTTTCAGGAAGTCTGAGTAGTAACTCCCACTCTTCTTCAAGTTCTGATTTAGCATAGTCGTACATCCAATCCTGATGATCGAGCAGAACACAAACTGAAAAATCACAATCAGCCTTCAAAACCTGAGAAATAGTGGTGGTTTTAATGTTTATAGCATCAACGGCTTTTTTAAGCAATTCAAAATTCTCTTGTTTGAGATATTCGGGAGCGCAGTTTTCTGAAAATGATCCGGTTATATAGTAGCGCCAAAAGTAATTGTCCTGAACAGGAAGATTATGAAAAATGTGATGGAAACACTCCCTGATAAATTCAGAAACATCACCTTTATATTCTCGCTTGATCATATTTTTCTGCATTACGGGAACACCAAGCAAAGCGTGTATAGAATTCTGATTCATCAGCCATTTTGAAAAAGGCGTCCAAAGTTGCTTATCAATTTCAGTAAAGATTGATCGTTGTTCTTCAAGAGTATCTGCCTCTGCCAGACTCATGATTTTTTGGTAAAGATTTGGTTTTAAAGAGAGATAACGATGCATAATATCAGCAAAAAAACCAGATGTCCCGGCTTTTTCCAAGCCATTTCCGGGGAGAAAAATGCGATAATCCTGATCCCAGATTTCCCGGGCCTCAACTGATAAATATTCCCGAAGTAAATCGAAATAAAGGACTTTGAAATTTCGATGATATCCATTGGAAAAAAGTTGATAAAATGTGTCCCAGTCAGTTGATTTCAATACGGCGATTTTAAGCTCAAGCAATGCGCTCTGCTTTGGATTCACATCAACACAAGTAATCTTTCGCGGTTGATCTAACAGATAATTCAAAGCGTTACAACCGGCGCTGGTGATCATCAACATGTGGTCATTTGATGAAATATTAAGCAACTCTCTATCAATGCGTGGATCTTCCCAGCAGATGTTGTAGATCAAAAAGTTAGAATGGATGTAGTTGAAAAAATGTCTGCTGAGGTACTGTTTCATAAAAAATTTATCAATGAATTTTTAATTACCACCACCACCGGCGGGCTGACCCAAGCATAGATATTTGCATTCATAATTTCCCGTTGGATTTAATGCGACGTAAAATCAAATAATCCACGGAAAATCATCGTAATTGTTCCCGAAACCACGATTTCAAATCATCCGGTGTGTCGGGCAGATAATAGGCAAGAGCGTGACTTTTATTAGCCATCTCACAAGTCATCTCATCACCATACTTATCAAAAAGTTGCACTTCAGCACCCAGTGTTGTCATTATTGCAATAATGGCGCAGGTATCCCAAAAGTGAGTGGGTCGAAAACTTAAATATCCGGCACTGTGAAGATTTGGTAAAGCAAGAGCACCGGGCCAAGTGTGAAAATATTGAGCCCTGGAAAGTCCCCATTTAGAAGTAACAATTTCACGTTGATCACTATTAAAATACTTCAGGCTGATGGCGTTATTATTTCTCTTTTGCCACGAGGGAAGAGGATTAACTTTGCGGAAATCATTATTCGGGAAATTGTAATCCCAGACAGCATCATCTTTTGTAATCCAAAAACGATCAAAAACAGGTTGATAACAAAGTCCGAAATCCGGAATTCCGTTAGTGCATCGCCCGATTAAAATAAAGTAGTAATCAGAATTGTGGACATAATTTGAAGTCCCGTCAATGGGGTCAACATACCAAATAGTATCGGAGGATTTGTCGGGCGTATTGTGCTCCGATTCCTCCCCTATAAATTGGGTATCCGGAAAAAGTTTAGTCAGTTTTTCCTCAAAAAAATCGTTGAGCTCAAAATCAGCATTGGTTACAACTGATTCATCTGCTTTCGTTTGAACGTCGAGGCCTTTGTTCCTGAGGTCTAAAGAGCGTTTTCCGGCTTCTCGCACCCATTGAATCAGCAGATCTGCATGCTTTTCATTCATTGTTAAAATGCTCAATTAATTAGTAATTTCGGGATCAAACATAACGAAATAAAATCTGTATTTTTAGTGTTTACGTATTAAGAATATATCATCAAAGTGAAGTAAATCTGTCTGAATAAACTAACGACAGAAGTGATCGATCTAACTACCGAATTTTGAAACAACTGATAGCTGCTCTTTCCGGGCTTCTTGCATTTATTTTTTTATTAGCGCTTCTCTATTTTCCTTTTGGAAGAGTGGTTATTCCGCAAATCGGCCCCTTTTTTGTTGGTGGTGATAGTATTTGGGAGATCATCAGGCAGTCGGCTGAGGGCACAGAGCAGGATGTGTTCATCAATAATATTTCAGATGAAATTATTATTCGTCGTGACGACCGGGGTGTTCTGCAGATTAAAGCCTCTAACTGGAATGATGTTCTTGCTGCTTTAGGATATGCCAGTGCCCACGATCGCTATTACCAGCTTAGTTTTAATAATCGTCTGATAGCGGGACAGTTATCAGAATGGTTCGGGAATTCATACGCTCGTCTCGATGAGATGATGGTTCAGTTGGGGCTGGATCAGGCGGCCTGGAAATGGCACAATAACCTGACCCCTGAAGAGTATGGATACATTCGTTCCTACGCCTCTGGGGTGAACGGGTATATCGGAGGTCAGTTCAAATCTGTGAAACCGGTTGAGCACAAAATTTTGAGCTTCCCTGAACGCTATTTTCGACCAGTTGATGCGGTCCGAACCATGATGATGCATGATTTTCTTACATCATTTGAGCTCGATGATATTCCAATTCAACAGATGATTAATGAACATTCACCGAAGTATGTCAGTGCATTTTACGGTAAAGAAAATTGGTCGGATGACCTTTTGGCAACGAGGGGAAATGAGGCGCTTGTAACCGCATTAACCGATTGGAAAAATAACCTAGAGAGTGATCTTGCTTCGCTCACAAAACTTGGGTTAAAACAGATGAGGTCCCGGTCAATTTGGCTTCAGAATGGAAAATTAGAGCGTGATACTGATTTAGCGTTAAGTCAATTTCAAGTTTCGGCCCCAACTACACTTCCCAACTATTTTATGGAAGTTCATATTGAGATGGATGATCGCGAAATTTACGGCTATACCATTCCTGGGTTTCCCGGATTAATTGGCGGAACAAATGGTAAAATAAACTGGTCCCATCAACCTTATTTTTCAGAAGATACAGATATTACAGTTTTGGGCGACAGCAGTTTTGTGACTCAAAATTACGCCCTTGAAACAAGAGAATATCAACGTTCGGTTCGTAGTGGAAAGAACATTCGTCAGATTCAATATCAATGGCAAAATAGGCCGGTGATGTTTTTGGAGGGGAAAGCGGTTATGATCGATTGGCCGGGATTTGATTACTCGAGTGGTTTAAAAAAACTTAAAGAGATTACCGAGCTGACAAATAGCGATGGGGCCGAAAACCTTTCCGATGCTGTTCACCCACTTGGATTATTGACGATTCAGGATAGTGAAAAAAGTCAAAGCTGGATTCAAGGAGCGGTGTTGAAAAACCGGAAATCTGCATTGGGCTTTAAAAAGTACGATCAGGCGATTCTAATTCCACAGGTTATAAATACAGAAACTGAGCGCACAGTTTGGCGCACAAACGTGACTGAATCGATCGAGCACATATCAACTTTATCCTTAGCGGGTATGGAATCGAACTCCAAGTATCATTTGGCTGATTTGGTTCGTGGTGAAAACGTTTCTTTGAGTCAACAGGATCTGAATGGGATTATGGATCACTCTCTTACACCCTTCAAGCCAATTGAATACGAAATACTGAATTATTTGCTTGGAGAGATTAACAATCCAATGAATAATATCAGAACTGAAATTGAGCGATGGGACTTCATAGCTGATCAGCACGCTTCTATGCCAACATTTTTTATGAATCTGGACAGATTGATTAAAAACCAATACTGGGGTAATTCCAATTCAATGTTTTCATCGCTTTATCCGTCAACTCAAACATGGATTGAAATCGTAAAAGGAAGTAATCCTGAATTAGAACGTTTTTTAAATCGAAACTTAACTGCCGATCAAAATCCAACGCTGATATTTGGGGAGTCGCTTGAAAAAGCATTTGAGTTAACCGTTTTGGAAAATGGAACAATTGACAATTGGTCGTGGGGGCAGGATAACACCATCGACTTGACTCATATAGGGAATAATCATGTATTTCGTGGTTTTAATTCTGATAATTTGCCCGTACGTGGTTACCCAGGAACGGTGTATCATGTCGATCGTTCTTTATTAGATTCAGCCCCTGTCTATCGATTTGAAAGTGTGTTGAAACAGGATGGAAATCTATCTGTCCGATCAGATTTTACCGGAGGCACAAGCGGTAATCCCTATTCAAAATTTTTCAATTTTCAGGATATACAACTTAACTGGGAGACTGCAGTAACGACCTTCCCGTTTTATGAGAATAGTGACTATACACAAGATGAAATTCATCTTTATCCCGCCAACTAAAGCATAGGAATCACATATGACATCAAAAGAAGCACATTGGATCTATTTAATCATCGGGTGCCTGATATTTCAGGTTGTTCTTGGATGGTTAGTTCCGCTCTTTTTATGTCTTTTTTTTACGGGATTTGTCTTTGAGCAAAATGTCGTTTTTAAAACCGCTTTAATCGGGCTGATATTGAATTCCTTTAACGTGATCTACGTTTATTTTTATCATAATGCAGCTGCCAATGAAATTTTAGGTGATTTATCAGATATTCTGGCGGGAATTGATCCATCTCTTGTTCTGGGAATATCGCTGCTTATTCCAACGGTTCTATTTGCTTTGGCTGGATTTATATCTAAAAAAAGCGCATTTATCTACAATAAAATTAAACATTAAAAACAATACTATGTCAACAGAAAACGTGAGCGATATCTATTTCACAGAAGACAAGATAAAGACTTTATTTGAGCGTGTGGATGCGCTCAGGAGGTATCTTTGACTACGATGCCCGTAAAGTCAAAATTGAAGAATTAAATGACGTAATTCAGGCTCCTGATTTTTGGGACGATCCCGAAAAAGCTCAGGAAACGATGAAGGAGCTGAATGATCAAAAAGAGTGGCTTTCCGCGTGGGATGAGCTTGACGAATTACGAAACAGTATAAAAGTTTATCAACAATTTGCCGAAGAAGGCGAGTCGGTTGAGGATGAAATCCAGAAGGAAGCCGTTCAGTTAGCTGAACAGTTAGATGAGCTGGAACTTCAGAATATGCTCCAGGATCCCGACGATAAACGGGATGCGCTTATCACCATTAATCCCGGTGCCGGCGGAACAGAGAGTCAGGATTGGGCGGAAATGCTGTTCAGAATGTACTCACGCTGGGCCGAGCGTAAAGGATTTAATATATCAACGCTTGAATATCAGGACGGTGATGTGGCTGGAATTAAAAGCGCAACCATTGAGGTAAAAGGAAACTTTGCATATGGATTTTTAAAGGCGGAAAATGGAGTTCACCGCTTGGTTCGTATTTCTCCGTTTGACTCAAATGCACGTCGCCATACATCATTCGCCTCGGTTTTTATTTATCCTGTAATCGACGACACCATCGAGGTTGATCTCAACTCGGATGATATTGAATTACAACGTTTTCATGCCGGCGGTAAAGGCGGACAGAATGTTAACAAGGTGGAAACTGGCGTCCGTTTAATATGGACGGGAATGCTATCGGACGGTTCGGAGGAAAAAGTAGTGGCGGAATGTCAACAGGAACGCTCGCAGCTTCAGAACCGCGAAAAAGCGATGGTGATGCTTAAATCACGTGTTTATGATTTGGAAAAGCAGATCAGAGAGCGTGAAAAAGACGCACTTGAAGACACTAAAAGCAAAATTGAATGGGGATCACAGATTCGGAGCTATGTATTTGATGATCGCCGGGTGAAAGATCACAGAACAAAACATGAAACGTCTAATGTGGACGCTGTGATGGATGGCGAACTCGATCCCTTTATCAAAGCGTATCTGTTAATGAACAGCAAATAATGAGATGTATGAAAACCTTCGACTTTTTGGTGATTGGAAGCGGCGCTGCCGGATTATCTTATGCACTTGAAGTGAGCAATCATGGAAGTGTGGGCATCATCACCAAAAAGAATAAAGCTGAATCGAATACCAATTACGCTCAGGGTGGAGTAGCCGTTGTGATGGACTCGTACGACAGCTATGAGGCTCATATCAATGACACTCTCACTGCCGGGGCTGGATTGTGTAAGCGCGAGTCGGTGGAGGTTATAGTCAAAGAAGGGCCGAAAGCTGTTCAGCATTTATTGAAACTCGGAGCTGAATTTTCTAAGAAAAATGACAAGCTTCATCTTGGCAGAGAAGGCGGACATTCTCATAATCGTATTGTTCACGCGGCTGATATGACCGGCCGTGAAATTGAACGTGTACTGCTGGAAGAGGCTGAGCGGAGGGAAAATATTGAGATTCTGGAGCATCATTATGCACTGGAGTTAATCACCCAACATCATCTCGGAAAACAGGTAACTCGCTACGATAACGATACGCAATGTTTTGGCGTTTATGTGCTTGACACAAATTCGGATGAAATAAAGCCTTTTCGTTCAAAAGTCACCTTGCTTGCCAGCGGAGGTGCGGGGCAGGTGTATCAGCACACAACCAATCCTGAAATTGCAACAGGAGATGGATACGCCATGGCTTATCGGGCAAAAGCGCGGATGGCAAATATGGAATTTATACAGTTTCACCCAACCAGTTTATATATGCCGGGTGCCGATTCTTTTTTGATTTCTGAAGCTGTTCGGGGGCACGGCGGGATTTTGCGAAACGCAGATGGTTTAGCTTTTATGGCTGATTATGATGAACGCAAAGATCTTGCCCCGAGAGATATTGTAGCTCGTGCTATTGATGATCAATTAAAAAAACGAGGAGATGATTGCGTCTATCTCGATGTCACTTATATTGATAAGGATGATCTTCTAAAACATTTTCCTCATATTTATGACACCTGCCTCACGTATGGAGTTGATATCTCAAAAGACCTGATTCCTGTCGTTCCAGCTGCCCATTATGTGTGCGGTGGTGTGCAAACGGATTTAAAAGGCAAAACATCCATTCACGGATTATTTGCCTGCGGAGAAGTTGCCTGTACCGGAGTTCACGGAGCCAACCGGTTGGCTTCAAATAGTTTGCTTGAGGCGTTGGTTTTTTCTCAAAAAGCGGCGGGAGAGTCAACGCGCATCATTAACGATATTGCTGTTCGTGATGACGTTCCCGATTGGGATGATTCCGGAACCAAACACACTGAAGAATGGGTGCTGGTTTCTCATAACCAGCGTGAACTTCAGCAAATTATGTGGGATTATGTTGGAATTGTACGAAGTGATTTTAGATTGGAGCGGGCTTTTCGACGCACAAAATTACTTTTTGAAGAGGTTGAGCAGTATTATGAAAAAAGCAAAGTAAGCGTTCCGCTCTGTCAGTTGAGAAATATGATTGGTGTGGCATATATGATTATAAGTTCTGCTCAGCGCAGAAAAGAGAGCAGGGGACTTCACTTCAATCTGGATTATCCCGAAATCAAAGCAGAAGAAAATCACGACACGATTATATAACCTATCTAATAAAGAGCATGATTTCAGTAGGATTAACAGGTGGAATTGGAAGTGGAAAGTCAACGGTAGCTGATGTTTGGAAGCATATGGGAGCGTATGTTATTAAAGCTGATAATCTCGCCAAAATGTTAATGACCCACGATCCGCGCTTGACAGAAGAGATTATAGCGGAATTTGGCGAGGAAAGTTATGATGCAGATGGAAGGCTAAATCGCGGATATCTGGCCAAAGAAGCCTTTGAAAAAGGAAGGGTTGACCGATTGAATGAATTAGTTCATCCCGCAGTGCACCGCGCAACCAATAAATTGATTGCCGAACAGAAAAAAAGGGAAAGTCCACTCTTTGTAAAAGAAGCAGCGTTGCTTCTCGATCACGGTCGACCTGAAAACCTTGATGTAATTGTTGTGGTTGATGCTAAACGGTCAACACGTATCGAGCGCATTAAAAAAAGGGATGAATTTTCTCAGGATGATATTGAAGGCCGCATGGCAAGGCAGTTAAATCCTGAAAAGATGAAAGAGATGGCTGATATTGTCATTCAAAATGATGGTGATGTGGATAAACTTATCACAAAAGCTGAAGAAGTGTACCAACAACTATTAAATTGGGATTCGTGAAACCAACTGTTCTAAATGGCTCATTTCTTATTGGATTGCCGGAAAAAAAGCATGTCCCATCTCTTTATGAGGTGATTCAGCGGGAACAGGAGTATTTACACGAGTGGCGTGATTTTGTGGCAAAGTGTTCTTCTTTAAATCAAACGCATCGTTTTATTTCTGAAAACAGAAGAGCTTTTGATCAGATCTTACAGCCCGCCAAAGACAGAATGCACCCCGGATTTCATCTGGCTATTACCGATGGCGAGTTTGATATTGTGGGAATGGTGGGTTTTCAGGGAATTCATCTTGTAAATAACATCGCTTCCATCGGATACTGGGTTAGTCAAAATTATGCGGGAAAGGGGCTCATAACTCATGCAACAGATTGGTTGATGCAGTATGGAAAAGAGGTGCTCGATATTAATCGGTTTGAAATACAATGCCGGATCGACAATCTGAAAAGTGCGGGTGTACCTAAAAGATTAGACTTTTCGGAAGAAGGCGTCTTGCGCGAATATGAAAAATTGCAGGATTCACAAGAATATATTGATCACGTCTTGTTCAGTAAATTAAGCTCCGAGATGTAGCATTTTCCTAAAATACTTCCAATCAGGGTATCCCATTTTTATAAAATCTAAGCCGACTTTGGGACAGTGGCTTTGGTATAAAAAACCAATCTTGAGCTCAGGTGAATAATTTTTCGAATTCTGCCTTTAAGCTGTTTATGAAGATCATTAAGGTTTTCAGTGGACTCAAAATTATGCTGGAAATAGGAGATGAAACTCATCACAGAAACATAGCGTCCCATATTATCACCTTCTAATTCCACGTGCCAGCGGCTCATTAAATCCTCACCTGCAAGCATCTCATTAATATGGCGGTTGATGCTGTCCATCCATTCACTGGCTAACTCAACGCGTTGATTACCGGGATTCTGTCCGGCGATCTGAAAAATAACCGATTCATTCAAATTCCACATCACCTCGATATCAATTGATGAGCGAACATTGGAGACATCAGGTTGATTATCGTCCTGCAGAAGTGGGTGTTCTTCCATGCCATCCAGCTGACGAGCCATGCGCAGCTCCCGGAATTTGCCCCAATCCAGATTTACAACCACGTTTTTGAGATAATCGGAAGAATCCGATATATCAATAGAAAATTCCAATCCTGTGGCGTTGATAGAATATTCATTCCAGTTCCTGAAAGTGCCCGGATTGATGCCTATCTTGGCAAGCTCTTGTTTAATCTGTTTGACAATGGAATTAAATATTGGATAATTCATAGATCCTCATAAATAGTTAAATCTCCGCTGTTTTAATAACGTGGCAATGAACAATTATTATACACTTTTTCATCTTAGTTACCATCTCTCGCACACGCTGGTGTCGAGGCATCTGCGGCAGTGTTATACCCATCAGAAAAACCACGCTGTGTTAATCTTCTCAGGCCCCCCTGAACAAAGTGAAGATAATGAAATTCATGTGGTAAAACATCAAAATAACATTACCCTCTTCGAGCAAACGCTCAGATCGGTCCCGGGTTCCAACAGGCTCGATTTTTTTGAGCAACTCTACGGTAAAACAATCACCGATGTTTCTATTCTTCCCGGCGAACGCGCAATTTGTATTCATCTCAACGATCGGCAGATGCTGGTGATAAAGTTGTTCGGCCCTAATTTTAACATCTATTATTTTAAAGGCGGATTAGTTGTTGATGCTTTTTTCAAAACTAAATTTATGGGTTCCTCACTCGAAGAACTTTTTCCTCAACGCACAATGTCACCCAAAAACAACAATGTGCGTCAATACCTGCTTTCACAAGATCCTAAATTGCCAAGGACTCACCTCAACGATGTCATAAAACAAGCAAATCTAACGCTTGAGGATGATCTTGATTCATGGCTGGCGGAACTGCAAAATGAGCTTAAACAAAATCCTCAACCCCGACTTACAATTAAAGAGCAGTTCACCATTTTTTCTGAAAGCTATTTGAATGAAGAAAATCTTCGAACCTATGAAACGGTAAATGAAGGCGTCCGGGATTGTTTTTTTAAAGAGATTTTTACCAATCGGTATGAGTCAAAGAAAGATCGCTATGAAGATCAGTTAAGTTCTGAGCTTAAGAAGCTGAAGCACCGGATGTCCAGTATTCAGGATCAGGATGAACTTGAAGAAAAAGCGGCTGAATTTGAGAAATACGGACACTTGCTCATGGCTGTTCCACCGGAGAAAGATCACCCGAAAGATGCAATAGAAGTAGATGATTTATATGATGGCGGAACGATCAGAATTCCTTTAAAAACATCACAAACACTTCATCAAAACGCGAATCGATTTTATAATAAGGCGAGAAGAACGCGCGATTCCATTCCTTTTCATCAACAGAGGAAAAAAGAAACTCTTAGGGACATGTCGCATTTTGAGCCCATTTTGAACGAACTGGAATCGGTTGATTCTATGAAGGAGCTCAGGGGCTTCGAAAAAAAGTTTAAGAATGAACTCCCGAATTCCAATAAGAAAAATCAGAATGAACCGGAGTCGAAATTTAATACCCGTGAGATTGACGGATACACCATTTGGATTGGCAGAAACGCGAAATCGAACGATATAATGACCAAGCAGGCTGATAAAGAAGATATGTGGCTTCATGCCCGGGGTGTGGGCGGTTCGCACGTGGTAATCAGGATGAATAGGCAAAAAGCAGATCCGCCAAAGTTCATCATCGAAAAAGCTGCGGCATTGGCAGCCCACTATTCCAAAGCGAAGGGCACATCGCTTGCTCCTGTTATTGTTACCCGGAAAAAACATATCCGAAAACCAAAAGGCGGGAAACCGGGAGCTTTTCTAATCGATAAAGAAGACGTCGTTATGGTAAAACCACAAAACATCTGACTTGAACATACAATGAAACCAACGCACATCTATTTATGCGGATTTATGGGCTCGGGCAAAAGCGCTCTTGGAAAAATTGTCGCAAAAAAACTGAATCGCCCGTTTTTTGATCTCGATGATGTTATTGAAGATCAACAGAACACATCAATATCAAGAATATTTTCCGGGCAGGGGGAAGAAGTATTTCGTGAGATTGAAACCACCACACTAAAAGAACTGTCAGCCCGAAATGAATCATCTGTTATCTCTTTGGGCGGGGGAGCGGTTATAAATTCTGCAAACAGGGCAATAATTCAATCTACGGGAAAATTGGTGTATCTTAGAACGTCTGTATCATTGTTAGTAAAACGTTTACGAAATTCAAAAAAACGTCCCAAACTCCTAAAAGAAGACGGTTCGTTACGCAATGAGCAAGAATTAAAAGAGCTGATTGCAGATATGCTCGGACAAAGAGAAGAATTCTATTTGAAAGCGGATGTTATTGTAGATATCCGGGAGCATAAACCCAAGACTATAACAGCCGGAATTATCTTCTCACAAATTATCAACCATTACCCGAATTTTACGTGATTTCAGTTCAAATTAATAGTGAAGAAAGCTATCAAATAGCCGTTCAGCATGATGCTAATCAGGAGATTACAGCCTATCTCAACACTCATTTTTCAGGAAGAAAAGCGCTGATTTTTATCGATGAACGCGTGGCAAAATTTCATATCAGTGATTACATGAAACTCCTTAATGGGACCAAATTGGGAAGTGTTGGCTTGACCACCATTCCAGAGGGAGAATCTTCCAAATCGTTTTCAATGTATGAACAACTTGTGAGTGAAGCTCTTGAAGCCGATCTCAAGCGCTCAGATGTAATCATCGCCATTGGCGGCGGAGTTACAGGCGACTTAGCCGGATTTGTTGCGGCAACAGTGCTGCGGGGCGTTCATTTAATTCACCTGCCTACTTCGTTGTTGGCTATGGTTGACAGTTCCGTTGGCGGCAAAACCGGAATTAATCACACCACAGGAAAAAACAGAATTGGTGCTTTCTATCAGCCTGACGCTATTTTTATGGAGCTGAAACGCCTGGAAACACTTGAGCAAAAAGAGTGGATGGCCGGCTTTGGCGAAGTGCTGAAATACGGCTGCATCAGCAACCCTGAAATAATTGATTCGGCAAAAAAATCAATTGCTCAAAAATTTGTCATAGATGAGAATGTGCGTTCAATCATCGAAAGTTCTGTAAAAATTAAGGCCGATATCGTTCAGCAGGATGAAAAGGAGAGTGGCATTCGCGCTTTTTTAAACTTTGGGCATACAACCGCTCATGCCATCGAGCGCGTAATGGAATATGGAACTGTAGCTCACGGTGTGGCTGTTTTTATGGGAATGATTACAGAGTTGGAGCTTTCACGACTCAAGGGTGGACTTAAAAGATCGGATCAACTTGATCTGCTGGTTGATGATTATCGTGATTATGTTCCGGATTTAAAAAATCTTGCGATTAATGATTTAATTCAGGCGATGAGCTACGATAAGAAAAATATGGCGGCTGGCACTACGTTTGTACTACTCAACGATATGGCTCAACCGTACGTTACTTCTGATGTTGATCAGCAAGATATTTCGCGCAGCCTCTCGCTCATGATAAACCGTTTTTCATAACAACAACTCCCCGTTGATTTTACACTGGATATATTACGCATGGCACTATTTCTGGAAAGGTGCTTTCTATCTGCTGCTTGTGCTGCTTGCTTTAGGAGTGGTAGCCGGAAGTCTTGCGCAATTACCCGTTTCTAAAAGTTTTTTGAAGGAGAATCTGACTTCACGCTTTAACGAGCAGTTTGAGGGAAATTTGATGATTTCAGAACTCGACGGTTTTTTACCTTTTTCCGTGCGGCTGAACGATGTTTTTGTAACGGTCGGTGACTCAGCTCTTAGTCACCCGGTTGACACCGTTCTGTCTGTAAAATCTGTTCGTTTATCAGTTGATTTATGGAATGTTATTCAACAAAATTATAGAATAAAACAGCTTGCTGTCTATCAGCCTAAGGTGCATTTGCATCAGTTCGAAAATAATGATTGGTCTCTGAAGAAGGCTTTTACACCGGTAAAAAAGACATCAACTGCTGCTGACAGTACACAGGCAAAAAGTGCAGGAGAAATAAAATCACAATTATCTGCATTTCAGTTGTATGCGCCTTCTGTTTCTATTATCAACGGTTCAGTAGATATAGATGATCAATCACAGTTGCCTGATTGGTTTATTGGTGGTGAAAGTCCGGGAATTAGCTCTCTGAATCTTGAAATGCTTGCTGAAGTATCTTCAGAATACCAGTTTTTGGATATAAGTCAGCTCGAAGTTGATTTTGATCAGTTTGCCACACGAAAGCTCGATGTTAGTGGACAGGTATATCGGGACAGTACACATTTCGAGTTAAACCGATTGTTTTTTCAAACCGATCAATCCTATCTCGTTGGTGATATTTCGCTCTCTTCAAACCAACCGGATTCATCCGAATTACTAATTCAGCCTTCTAAAGAGTTTTTAAAAGAGAGTACGGTTCATTTTCTGATTGATTCATCTAAAGTGGTTTTAGAAGAATTCGCGCATCATTTTAAAGGGGTTCCGAATTTCAATCCGCCTGTTTTTATTAATGGTAACGCTTCGGGTGATGCTGATGAGTTTAGTTTTAACGATTTTGAATGGTATGTGCTTAACTCGGGTGGAATTGTAAACGGTTCTGTACAACATATTTTGAATCGGGATGAAATGCGCTATCGGTTTGAACTGTCAGAAATGGTTGTAGAGCTTGATGATCTGTCCGAGTTTGGGGTAGAGATGGACCGGTTTCAAAATCTTGATTTAGGCCATTTGTCAACCGATGGAGCACTGTACGGAGATTTGAATGATATTCATGTTGATATTCTGACAGAGTACGATATGCAGGCTCTGGGAATACAGGGGAATTTTAACCGCATCAAGAAAACCTACCGTTGGCGGGCCAGAATGAATCAAGTAAATCTTGATCGATTGAATATTGGTTTGCCCGTTACTAAAATTTCAGGTGATTTTAATGGAGAGGGAAAAGGTCTGGAGCCGGATAAAATTGAGCTGAATACACTTCTTACACTTGATGAGCTGAATTTTGCTAATGGTTTCGAAATTTCCGACCTCAAACTGGAAGCCAATATCAAAGAACAGGAAGTCAGTCCGGTTTTTTCACTTTCAACAGGTCAGAGTTTGGTGAGCGGAGATGGATATCTGTCGTGGGGGGATTTTTATGATGTCGATTTAAGGCTGAATGCAGAGCGGTTAAACATCAAAGAATTTATAAGTAATGAAGGAGTTTCTGAAACATCAATAAATACATCGCTGCAACTTCAGGCCGGAGGTAGCACACTGAATGATGCAGAGGGAACAATTACACTCGACGTTTTTGGAGGTACTGTATCAGGCGATTCTGTTAAACCGCATCAGCTATATGCCGATGTAATCAGAAATGTGAATGAAGACGCCATTCGTCTTACAAGTACTGTTGCCGATGCTGAACTCGAAGGACTTTTTGAAGCCGATTATTGGCTCAAAGTTTGGAAACACTGGAAAAATCCGATAGCGGGAGTTCCACAAAAGGTGTTTTTAAGAGATACAACACAACAACATTTGTCAACCGATCAAAAAGAAAATATTCAGTTTGAGAACAGACGTACAGAAATTTTAATCAGCATTAAAGATCCCGGTTTAATTAAAACTTATTACCCTGATTTTCCGGAGGTTCAGGCCAAATCTTTATTTACGGCTAATCTTGAGACTTCGCCCGAAAAAGTAATTTTAGTTGGTGATATCAATACGGAAAATATCTCCTGGACTAATTACGGGGCAAAAAATCTGAATACTAAGGTCACCTATACCATTAATCAAACGGAGCAGGATGATATCAGGGCAAACTGGATTCTTAACGCTTCAGCTGATTCTCTATTTATTCAGGATTACGTGTTTTCGGATATTTTGGCTGAACATCAATTTGAAGAAGATTCACTGTCGTTTGCATTAGGATCAAACAGCTCGATAGAGACTTCAAGGTTTGGTTTTGAGGTTGATGGGTTACACACCAACGATTCACTTGCACTGAATCTCAAGCATTTTTTCCTGGGAAATACTACCTACGCGTGGGAGCAGAATGGAGAAGCAGATATCACTCTACTGAATGATTATAGCTTGATTATCCGAAATCTTGAGTTGGGCAAAGAAAATGGAAAATTTAGTGCTAATGGAGTTCTGAGCAGCAGTCAACAAGATTCAATGCGGTATGAACTACGGGATATTCAACTCGGTGAGCTTTCCGATCTTCTGAATTTACCCACACGTTACTCAGGAACATTAAACGGAGCGTTTACCTCACGCACCCTTGGTAGAGTCCCCGATGTTGACGGTCAAATTTCAATTCAGCGTTTTGCACTGGATGAAAATATTTTGGGGGATATTAATATGAGTTCACATTACAACCTTCCGAAAGATCAGTTTGATGTCCGGATCAGCGCAATGATGAATGGCAGGAATTATCCCGAATATTTTATTCAGAATGACTCGGTTGCTACAGACATTTTTATTTCGGGATATGTGAAAAACCCTGCAACAGCTGCAGGGTTAGATACGCTCTACGAAGCTGAACTTAACATCAGCTCCATCGATCTCTGGCTGTTGAATTACTTGATACCACCCATTTTCTCAAGTATTGATGGATTTACTCAGGGATCTGGTAAGATTGCCGGAAATACAAGCAGTTTCGATTTTATATCAAGGTTTAGCCTGAATGATGTAAAAGTGGTTCCCTTATTTTTGGAAACAAATTTTGCCCTGACAGGAGATATTGAGTTTGGTTATGATGAAGGCGTGGTCTTTAACAATGTGCTGTTGACTGACGACAGAAACGGAACCGGACGCATTAACGGTGTGCTCGATCTGAATCAATTTCAGCCCGGAGCCCGGTATGACATGACGGTCAATTTTAATGAATTACAGTTTTTGAATAACTCGTTCAGTCCCGATGTACCGTTTTACGGAGATGTAACAGGTACGGGCGTGGTTAAACTAAGTGGTCCGAGCGACAGCCCCTATCTTGAAACCACAACGCCGGTAATTACCACAAGTTCGTCCCGGTTATCTGTGCCCTTGCTCGATGAAACCAAAGTAGAAAATCAACGAACATTTGTTGAGTTTGTGGAAACTCTGAATATGGCAGAGATAACACGAAATCAAAAGCTGAAGTCGGAAGAGCAACAGTTAAACCAGCAGAATCAAAATGAGAATGGGAATCAACGTACATTTACTGAACTTTTTCGGTTGAATCTCCAGTTCAATACTCCCGATAATACTACGTTTGAGCTTGTATTCGACCCTGTAACCAATGAGATTTTGACCGCGCGAGGTGGTGGAGATCTCAATATTACGCTTGAAGATGAAGAGTTGCGAATGTTTGGTTCATTTGACGTCTTTGGCGGAGAATATCTTTTTGTGGGTGGAGACGTACTTTCAAAACGATTTAATATTTCTGATGGCGGAACATTGTCGTGGGAAGGCGATCCTCAAAATCCTCGCATTAATCTGACCGCGACGTATCGGGCACGGCCAAATTTTGAGCCAATAAATGGTAACGACGTTCGTATTCCTGTTGTGCTTGTGCTTAAATTGAGCGGCACGATAAATTCTCTGCAAAACGATTTTTACTTCGAAATTCCCTCCGACACCTATCAAGATGCTGAAACCGCGAGTTCTGTGAAATATTTACTGAATTCTGAGGACCAAAAACTTGCACAAGCAACCAGTTTACTGCTCACCAATAGTTTTTTCCCTGTAAATGGCGGTGCGGGAAATACCAACGCGGGACTCACCAACAATCTGCAAAATAATGCTACCCAGGTAGGATTGAGTCAGTTGCTCTCTAATCAAATTAACAACTTGTTAAGCAGCAGTATTTCCAATCTCGATATTGATCTGAATCTTAATGGTTTTGATCAGGCTGATTTGGGAATTGCATTGCGATTGTTCAATGACAGACTTGTTCTGCGCCGCGAAGGACAATTAACAGGTGAAAGAACCGGTACTCAAAGCGTTGTTGGAGATTTGGGAGCGAGCTATCAATTAAGCCGGGCTATCTCGGTAGAAGTTTTTTATCGTCAGGATCCGTCTTTGAGTAATTATGGAACAATTCAGGATCAAACCCAAAATGTGAGCGGATTAGGACTTCAATATCAGGTACAATTTAATGCCTGGAGAGAGCTTCCTTCTAAAGTGTGGAATAATATCCTTAGTTTATTTGGAATACGTGAAGAAAAGGATGAACAAACAGATCAACCTGTATAGCAAAATTATCATTAGAATATAGACGAATTAATCGTCTTAAGAATTAGAATACAATATCCTTTATGGGAAAGAACGACAGTAAATCAAATAAAAGTAACCAGTCAAAAAAGAAAAGAGGACGGGCTTCAGGACCAAATTTTGAACAGAAAATATCGAAGTTTTTTGATGAAAATGAAGGCGTAAAAGTACCACACGATGTACTTCACAGCGTGCTCGGTTCAGGGTCTAAGAAGAGTCACAATGTTATCAATCAAACAGTTGACCGAATGATTAGTTCGGGAACATTACAACAATCACAGAACGGACTATTGAGCTACAGCGAAAAGAAAAAGAAACAGGGTGTTATTTCAGGAAAACTTGCTCTCAATCAGTACGGAGATGGTTTTGTAATGTCTGATGATTTAGATCAGGATCTCAAAATTCCCAGAAAATATATAGGAACAGCCTTGCCTCACGATGAAGTTGAGGCCGAACTGATAACTTCTCACCGCCGTTCTGGACGTGATCACGGTCGTATTGTACGCATTTTGAACAGAAGTGGGAAAACCTTTGTGGGAACCCTTCGTCAGGAAGGAACACACGGTTGGCGCATTGAGGCCGATGGCAAAAAGATGCCGATGGAGTTTTATGTTGATCCAAATCAATTGGAAGGTGCTGAGGAACACGATAAAGTAGGATTTAAACTCGATGAATGGAATAATCCGCGCGCGTTGCCCAAAGCAAATATCACCGAAGTGCTCGGAAAAGCGGGACAGCATCAAACTGAGATGCGTTCAATTATGATCGATAATCAGGTGGAACAGGATTTTCCGAAAGAGGTGGAAGATCAGGTTAATCAGATGCCGCTTGAGATTACAGAAAAAGAGATTGAGCGCAGATTAGACCTGCGTGACGAGATGATTTTCACCATCGATCCGGTTGACGCGAAAGATTTTGATGATGCCCTCAGTATTAAAATGCTTGATAATGGGAACTACTTTTTAGGTGTTCACATTGCCGATGTGAGTCATTACGTTGAGCAGGATACATTTTTGGATCTTGAGGCAATTAACCGGGCAACAAGTACTTACATGGTTGACCGTGTGATACCAATGCTGCCGGAAAAACTAAGTAATGGCGTTTGCAGTTTAAATCCTCGTGAAGACACCCTCAGCTACTCTTGTTTTATGGAGATCAGCCAAAAGGGCAAAGTTGTTAATTATGAAATACGTGAAACGGTGATTCACTCTAAGCATCGTTTATCGTATGAAGAAGCTCAGGATATTCTGGATGGAAAAACAGCGGAACATCCGATAAAGTGGCATTTAATGACGCTTCGCTCGTTAAGTCAACTGCTTATGGGCAAACGATTTAAAGGAGGTTCAATCGACTTCGACACACCGGAACCACATTTTGTGCTCGATGAAAATAATCATCCCATTGATGTAAAAATTAAAGAGAGACTTGAGGCGCATCGCCTGATTGAAGAATGCATGTTAAAAGCCAATCAAACCGTGGCAGAACATATTGAGCATTTGCGCAAGCACAGCAACAAAAAGAAGAGCAAAAATCTCTACCCGTTTCTATACAGAATTCACGGAAAACCTAATACTGATAAGCTTGAAAACCTGGCTGAATTGCTCAAACCCATTGGCGTTGATGGTGATTTTGCCCACGAAGGTGTGAAACCAACTGAAATTAACACGCTCCTGAGTGCGGTTAAAGACACTCCCTATAAAGATATTGTGAACAGCTTACTGTTACGTTCAATGTCAAAAGCTGAGTATCATCCTGAGAATATCGGCCATTTTGGATTGGGTTTTTCACACTACTCACACTTTACAAGTCCCATTCGCCGTTATCCCGACTTAATTGTACATCGATTGCTCAAAGCCTATTCACACGATCTCAAGCTTTACAGTTTTGATGAACTTGTGAAACTCGGGAAACACTGTAGCGAACAGGAGAAAAACGCGCAGGGTGCTGAACGGGATTCAGTGAAGTATAAGCAGGTTGAATTTATGCAGGATCATGTGGGAGATGAATTTGAGGGAATCATCAGCGGTGTGATTGAGCATGGATTATTTATACAGATTAAAGAAAATTATTGCGAAGGTATGGTTCACATTTCTGAACTCGATGATGATTACTATCGTTATGATTCTTCTCAGCATTGGTTAATCGGAAAAAATTCTGGAAAGAAATACCAGCTTGGCGGTGACGTTAAGGTAAAAGTAACATCCGCAAATCTGGAGCAGAGAAACATTGATCTAAAAATGGCATCATCAAAATAATCATATCTTTATGAAGCAACGTTGTTTTGGTTTTTCACTGGTGGCACTCATAATCGGGCTGACCTTTTCAGCTAATGTTGAATTGGTTAAAGCACAGGGTTTTGGCTTTGGTAAAAACAGAGTTCAATACGCTGAATTTGACTGGCGTTTTATTCGTTCAGATCATTTTGATGTGTATTACTACGGTTCTGAGAATTACTACCTGGCCTCATTTTCGGCTCAAACTCTGGAAGCAGCTTTGAAAGAGATTCAGGAAGATTTTCGCCACCAGATTTCTAATCGAATAACGGTGATCATTTACGATTCCCACAACGACTTCTCACAAACAAATGTGGTGGCTTTGCCAACTGAATCGGAGGGAATTGGTGGTGTAACAGAACCATTCAAAAACCGGGTTATCCTTCCGTTTATGGGAGATTTTGGGGATTTTCGTCGTGTGCTTCACCACGAATTAATCCATGCTGTTGTTAACGATATGTTTTATGGCGGATCGGTTCAGTCAATTATTTCTAATAATATTCAGCTTCGAATTCCCAACTGGTTTAATGAGGGAATGGCCGAGTACTCATCACAGGGATTTGATACAAATACTGATAATTTTCTCAGAGACGCGGTTATTTCCGGTTACTTACCGGGAATTCAACGTCTGAGCGGCTACTTCTGGTATCGTGGTGGACAATCGGTGTGGAATTATATTGTTGAGAATTATGGCCGTGAAAAGATAGGAGAGATTTTTCAGCGTATAAAAACCACTCGTTCTGTCGAATTAGGGTTTCGCCAGTCAATCGGATTATCTATCGATGAACTTTCTAAACGTTGGCAGGAAGATCTGAAGAAAACCTACTGGCCTGAAATAGCGAACCGACAGAGCATTAAAGAGAGGGCCACGCTCCTTACAAAACGTGAGTTTGGAGGATCGTATAATACGAGTCCTGCATTATCACCACAGGGTGATAAAATTGCCATCATCACCAATAAGCGCGGGTATTTTGATGTCGTTGTAATTTCTGCGATAACAGGCGAGATGCTGAAAACACTTATAAAAGGGAATGACAACGTCAACTTTGAAGAGTTGAATATTTTGAATCCCAACCTGAGCTGGTCGCCTGATGGTTCAAAACTGGCGCTTTCGGCTAAGTCTCAAGGCATGGACAAGCTCGCCATTGTGGATTATAAAACTGGAAAAGCTACTTACATCGCATTTCCAAAACTTGACGCCATGAAAACCGTTGCGTGGTCGCCCGATGGGGAAAAGATTGCTTTTCACGCAACCAATAATTCATTTCCTGATATCTATGTGTACAATCTTGAAACGGAAGATTTTATAAATCTGACCGGTGATGCTTTTACAGATATAGAACCCGCCTGGACAGCCGATTCAAAATCGGTGATTTTTGCATCCGACCGTGGTGATAAGTTGGATCTTTTTCGTTATCGCGAAAATTACAATATGCTGCTAAATCCCGATCTACATCAAAAAGACCTTTATATGGTTACCCTTGGTGAAGAGAAAGCTGTACGCTTAACGCAGTCGCTCTCATGGAATGAAAATCGTCCGCAGGTTACGAATAAGAATAAAGTGTTGTTTATTTCTGATCAGAATGGAATTCCAAATGTGTACGAACTTGATCTGGAAACAAAAGAAACCTATCCGCTAACCGACCTGCTTCAGGGCGTGCTTCAAATGTCGGCAAATAAAGATGGTTCACGTGTTGCTGTTAATACCTATAACGGTGGTTATCTGGACGTTTTCCTGCTAAAAAACCCGCTTAATAATCGTATTGAAAAAACTCTTGAACCCAACCACTGGGCGAAACGCAGAGCTAATGAAACTGAATATGAGCGTGTCCCCGCCGTCAAATATGGATTTACAATGTTCGGGGATCCCAATAAGCTCGTCGCCTACGATCCGTATCGGGCAACAAAAGCCGGAATGCTAAGCTTTTTGGATTTAGAAACAGAAGAGGAGAGAAAGCTCAGGCAAGAAGCCATAAGAAAAGCTAATGGTACAGAATCCGATACGACTGAAGACGCAAACGATAATCTGATCGATTTTAGAAATTATCAATTTGGTTCGGTTGGCACACAAGAGGATGGCGAGAATGGTGAAGTTCAGGATTCAATCCGGGCTGATGACCCTTTCAAGCCCATGAATAACAAAACAGATAATGGGATATTCCAGCCATATGATTATACATTAAAGTTTGCCCCGGATTTTGTGGTTTCTCAGGGAACATTCGGAACTACTTACGGAGCGGCCGGATTAACGCAAATGTCTTTTACAGATGTGCTTGGAAATCACCGCTTTGGACTGGCGTCAAATTTGGTGTTTGATCTGAGAAATAGCTCATACCTCATCTCATACACGAACCTCGAGAATCGCACCAATTGGTCACTTTCCTATTTTCATTACGCCACGCGTTATCAAACGTTTAATTTCAGGGATTTTTCACTCCAACAAATTCGCTATCGAAATTATGGCGCAGAATTAGGGTTTGAATATCCGATCGATAAATTTCGCCGGGTCAACTATGGTGTTTCTTATGTGAATGTCTCGCGTGATTTTAACAGTTTATATTCTTCCTCTCAGCCAAATAGTGATCACGAAGGATTTCTATTGCCAAGCGCAACGTTTACAAGTGACTTTACCAGACCGGGATTTCTGACGCCATCGGGTGGATATCGGTATGCTTTTAGTATCAGCGGGAGTCCGCCGGTGACTGAAAATACCATTGGATTTGGTACGGTGAACGGAGATATGCGTTATTATCTGGGACTTGGTTACGGCTACTCCATCGCCGCAAGACTTTCCGGAGCGATGTCAATTGGGCCCGATGCCCAAACTTTTTTCCTCGGTGGACTCGATGGCTGGTTCAATTACCGCTGGGATGGAAACCAAGTCCCTTTTGAGGATTTAACCGACATTTTCTTTACTCAACTCGCGTATCCTATGCGTGGGTTTGCTTACAATACGCTCTACGGCGACAGGTACTCATTGGCCAATTTGGAGTTCAGGTTTCCGCTTTTTGCCGCCATTTTACCCGGACCAATTCCAATTATTCCGCTTTATAACATGACGGGTGTTTTCTTTACCGATTTTGGCGCTGCCTGGGGAGTAGATCAGAAGTATCCTTTCTATCGTCAGAATCAGCAAACAGGTGAAATAATAGAAACCACATTCTATACAAATGATGCCTCTCTGAATTTTAAAATCAGTGAGGAAAGAACAATCTATGTAGATCCAAATACAGGAATGAGAGTGAGTGACAGACAACCAACAAGCTCAGATATTCCCCGAAATGTAAGAGATGGTGATTTGCTCATGGGGATGGGATTTGGAATCCGATCAATTTTACTCGGATTACCATTCAGGTATGATGTAGGATGGCCCAGAAATCGTGATGGATTTGGAGACCCGATTCACTATATAAGCATCGGATTAGACTTTTAGGCGGCATCAATCAATCTAAACCGGATAACACAGAAACATGGCCGACGCGTATAGAAATTTATTAAAAACCTCATCTCGCAACCTGAAGATGGGGAAGGTCCGAATCGTAGCCACTGCAGCTGTAGCTGCAACTATTCTGATTTGGTCAGCTGTTCAGCTTCGGTCGGAATTAGCCATTATGGGGCTGTTGATCGCCTATATCAGCTTCCAAAATTATCGTATATATAACCTTTCGGATAAGATTTTTGACGGTATTGAAGAACTCTCTGAGGAGATGGGCAAGAGCCGTGGGATGTGATTTCCTTTCGTAAGATAATCTTTCTAAAATATAGCTTTAATGGCACGAGCACCATCCGTAAAAAAACTCATTAAGGATCTTGAGCCTCATGAACTTAAAGAAGTTATTGTTGAGCTCAGTAAGTTGTCAAAAGCCTATAAGCAATTCGTTCAACTATTTTTACAAAGCTCAAAAGATGCAAACGTAGAAAGTGTGGTAACAGAGGCAAAGAAGAAAATCGATAGTTGTTTAATAGGCAGAGGCATATACCCAAAAGTTGATATCAGAAGCGGTCGAAAAGTAGTAACTGACTATAGTAAAGTCTTAAAAATGTATCCGGCTCAAATTGCGGAATTACAGTTACATTACGTAGAAGTGGGAACTCAAATAATAAGCGATTATGGCGATATGTATGAGAGCATCTATGCTTCTTTTGAGTCCATGTTTTCAAAATTTTGTGAGCACATATTGTCTCATCCTCAGTATTTCGAGCACTTCAGTGTTCGAATAGATGAGTTGATTAAAGCATGCGAAGACATTGGATGGGGATATGGTGATTATATCCATGACCTCGGATTTGAGTTAATACTTTCGATGCAAGATTAAAGAATATAATATTCAGCCACTGAATTTAATTTTATGGAAGAAGATGTCAGATGGGAACGGCGATTCTCCAATTATGTAAAAGCCCTTCGAAAACTCGGTCCGGCAGTCGATTATGTGAATGATACAATTGAAAAAGAAGAGAGTTTTGATTCGAATGAAGTCCTTGACGATATCTTAAAGGAAGGAATGATTCAACGCTTTGATTACACTAACGAGCTAGCCTGGAAAGTGATGTAAGGTTACGCGGAATATCAAGGCATCACAACAATTACGGGAAGTCGGGATGCAACACGTGAAGCTTTTCAAATGAAGTTGATATCAAAAGGTAAGGTGTGGATGAATATGATTGAGAGTCGGAATAAAACATCTCATACGTATAACGAATCCACCGCTGATAGTATTTATTCTGAAATTTTAGAGGAGTATTATTCTGCTTTTTTAGAGTTTGAAAGGAATATGGAAGAGAAACGGAGTGGTGAACAGGGAGATTTTTTTTAATATGGAAAATTCAGGATTGGCAAAAGAGGATATTGACAAAATAAATACAGTTTTTTCTAACAACCAACAAGTAGAACGAGTTGTTCTTTATGGGTCTCGTGCTAAAGGAAACTTTAAATTAGCTTCAGATATTGATCTGACTCTGATTGGAAGAGATATTAGTTTTGTTCTTCTTCAACAAATAGAACGTGATTTAGACGATCTGATGCTACCCTGGAAAATGGATGTTCCTCTGTTTGAAGATCTGTCAAATCCGGATTTAAAAGAGCATATCATTAGAGTTGGGAAAGAGTTGTACCGCAGAGAGGATGTACAGAATGATTTTAAGAACTCAATATCTTTTTTAAAATCAGATTGAAATACCGGGTAAATAAATTAAAAAACCTGAGTAATTGGTATTAAACCCAAAGAAGAATACTAACTGTTTTACAACATCCAGCCGCCAATTAATCGATCCAGGAAGAGGGCAAGCCACACAATGGGAAGATAGAAGAGTGAACCGAATAGTAATTTTCGGGCGCTGTCTTTGTCCAGTTTATTAATGAACTCAATGCCTCTCCACAAATAATACCCGCCAATCAGAGTTGCAAGTACGCCAAAAATCCAGGTTGAAATTCCTAACAGTGTAAAACTCAATCCGATAGGAATGAGTACTGCAAGTGAAACAATGAGGACAATTTTATTATATGGTGAAGCATATTCATCTTTGGGCAGCATTTTGAATCCGGCGTTGCCATAGTCGTCTTTACACAGCCAGGCGATGGCTACAACGTGAGCAACTTGCCAGAAAAAGGCGATTCCAAATAGCAACCATACAGCTTCGTGACTGATTGATCCGGTTGCGGCAGCCCATCCGCCCACGGGGGGAAGAGCACCGGGAATTGCGCCGACAAATACATTGGCAAAAGAAACGCGCTTGAGTGGAGTATATGCTCCTAAATAAATGATGGTAGTTGCGGCAGAAACAGCTGCAGCAACAAAGTTGACGTTTAAGAGGAGATAGATAAATCCGCCAAAAATCAGCGACATTGAAAAAATAAACGAATTGAGGCGACTTATTTTTTTGGATGGAAGCGGACGTTTTTCAGTGCGAGTCATCAACTTGTCAAGATCCCGCTCAAGATATTGGTTATGAGCAGCAGTACCGGCTGATATTAAAAACGTACCAATGCTTACCTGTAAAAACAGAAGCCAGTCGAATGAAAGCATGAGTGAGCTTCCCATAAAGAAGCCTATCATCATACTTACCATCACCATCAAATTGATTCCGGGTTTGGTAAGTTCCCAATAGGCTGAAGCCTGATTGGAAATTTGTTTAAGTGTGATTGCGGATGTGGTCATCTATGAATAATTGTCCTACTACGTCTCTTTTAGCGTTCTAAAATACGAGATTTGGGGAATATTGCTTAACAAAATTATGTAAAAACAGAGGTATAATCTGACACATTCTTGCTCAGTTTTTTGTTGACTCAAAAGAATATAAAACAATTACTTTGAAGGCAATATGAAAACTCCGGGAACTGTTTATTCGCAAATTTCGGTTAATTTGTGCTCAAATTGCTATTTTCAAGACCTTTTTAACCTAATTGTATATTGTTCTGTCATAATTGAAAATATGCAAAAATCTAACGTTTCTATTCGGTTTTAGAATTATGAAAGAGAAGCTGAATGCTTATCAAAAAGTAGCCATCGCAACGGTGATCATTACCGTTGTTTTAATCATGATTGGAAGCCTTGTTCGTGCCGCAGGTGCCGGGCTGGGCTGTCCCGACTGGCCAAAGTGTTTTGGCATGTGGATCCCGCCTTCAACCATTGCTGAGCTTCCCTCGCAGTTTGATGCGTCTCTGTTCAATCCAACACTCATGTGGATTGAGTACGTTAACCGGTTATTTGGTGTGTTAACCGGATTTTTCATTCTACTCACTTTTGCTTTCTCCTTTTCGTATCGCAAAACTAATCCCAAAGTATTTTGGGCTTCAACGGCATCCTTTATTCTGGTTTTGTTTCAAGGCTGGCTTGGGGGGCAGGTAGTGGCTTCAGAGCTTCACGCAGTGTTGATTAGCGCTCACATGATTGTAGCAATTTTAATCTTAGCTGTGCTTGTATATGCGGTTTTCGAATCACTGAAAGTTCGCTTAAAACTCATTATTGATGAGAGTGTTCGAAACAGATTGTTTCAACTCTCAATTGTACTTTTTGTAGTTGTTATCGCTCAGATTTTGCTGGGAACTCAAGTACGGGAAGCCGTTGACATTGTTAAGCAAACAATGCCGGAATTAACGCGTGAAGGTGTAGTGGGAAATCTGGGAATTTTTGATCACATTCATCGTGCATTCTCCTGGATAGTGGCTGGTTCACTCGGTGCGATTTGGTATGTCCATTTGAAAAAGGATCCATTTCCGGGAGTCTTTGTTCGTCTTAATCAATTAATTACGCTGTTTGCTTTTCTTCAGGCTGGAATTGGAATAGTATTGGTCTATGGTGGACTGCCACCTGCCTTCCAGGTGCTTCACCTGATCGGCGCTACATTATTGGTTACCACAATTCTTGTCCAACTGTTTTACCTTCACTCACTGCGCGTGAACAGCGAGAGCTGAACAAAAAAACAAAACATTGCGTCTTTTAGCCTGTTTGTCAGATAACTCGTCATTTCGCTTCGCGGCGCCTTTGGTGTCTGCCCTGTGCCGACATCTGATTCGCTCAGAGGTCAAAACGTGGGAAGAAAAAGTCGAAATCTAAAGTTCTTATGAAAACATCATCACGGGTACACTAAAATCTGGTATAGCTGATTGGCAGTAAAAAAACTTGTTGTCTCATTACGAGACGACAGTCCTTAGACCTGTGACATGATTAATCCTGCATGCTTTCTTTTTAAATTTTACAAATCACTTCGAAACAACAACCTTTGCCTGCAGCAGACGATCAAAATATTCATGTGGATTTCGGTAATAGAGTAGCACCGTGTACACATTTCGGGTTTGTGCAAAGGGAATATCAAGTGCGGTTTGGGGACGATTCGGATCAGTTTCAGTCACATATTTGTATGAATAAAATCCCTGACGAAGCGTTGTTA
>Ga0136600_1000269_pt1 | contig 28617 bp, 31 predicted proteins | sample AntRauMFilla2698_FD_104634 | JGI IMG/M metagenome (GOLD analysis project Ga0136600, IMG submission 104634) | Saline lake microbial communities from Rauer Islands, Antarctica - Metagenome Filla 2 #698 | ecosystem: Environmental > Aquatic > Non-marine Saline and Alkaline > Saline | place...
GCTTCTCCCGCAAAACCAGCGTCTGTTGCTTTTCGTCCTCCGACACCTGCACCACTGCCAGAGCCACTATTATCTCCAGCCGTATTGCCACAAGTGCTCGCCCCTAGATTACAAGTACCACCAACCGAACCACCAGGACCACCATTGCCACCGACAATAGGGTCTCCTCCGCTACCAGCTTCGCCGTTAGCTCCCCCTACATCAAGAGTTCCATTAATGGTGACACTACCTGTGACTTTCACAACGAGCACAGCACCTGCTGCACCTTTAAACACAGAATGAGTGCCAGCTCCAATAACCAGAGTAGTACAATTGTATGTTCTCTTGCCCACAAGAAAGGAAGCTTCAGTGCAAGCACCATCAGCCCCTGTGCCCGTGTCACCACTTTGAGCAAAGGAAGGTTCGTTAGTGATAGCGAGAATAAGAGTAAATAATAAGGTAGAGCAGAAGTGAATCACTTCAATATTGTAACGACTCTCCCACACTCATGGCCAGAGTCTATTTGATTTTAACAATCTTAACTTGAGTATAAACTTCGTCTACTCCAAAGCTTGCAGCTAAACCAAAACCTACGATGGTGCGGTCACTTGAGCAACGGTGACGAACCTCAAAAGACTCTGCTGCAGCAACCGTTACCAAGCCTCTTATTAAAGAAGAATTCATGCCTCCATAATTCACATGAGTTCTACCAGTAGAGCCCACTAAAGCCGTTGCGTTGGTACTAAGGTTAAAGAATATGGCCTTATGAATATTATCTAAGTAAGTCGGCGCATTCACTTCAACAAGGTAAGTCCCCGGCTGAAGTGTCATTTGATTTCCGGCTAGAGATATAAAATCGCCTTCTCCTTCTAGAGTGTTTAATGCCCTTTGATGCCAAACTCCCGCTGTACAATCCCCACCATGAGTTCCATTGGGCCTGACGTCTTTAAGAAGAACAACGTCCATCGCCCCACCACCGATATCGTCGGGAATGACAGAAGCAGGAAGTTTTCCATTATCATCAAGTTGAGGAATTTGACCTTTATTTGTTCCAACATCCACGGCAATAGTTCCTGTGGAAGTAATCGTGCCTCCCACAATACCTGCTCCCACAATACCTGCTCCCGCAGTTAAGCTAACTGTCGCATCTTTACCGGCCTCACCTTGTGGACCGACTTCACCTTGAATACCTTGAATACCGGCTGGTCCTTGGACACCTGGAAGACCTTGGGGACCCTGCGCACCAGCAGGTCCCACTGAACCTTGTGATCCGGCTGCACCAGTAGGACCTTGTGGACCTTGAATTCCAGCAGGGCCTTCAGGACCAACATCACCTTTGTCTCCCTTATTACCTTTTTCTCCATTTAATCCTGCAGGTCCTTGAATGCCTGGAAGACCTGGAGCTCCAGCGACGCCTGCAGGACCCTGAGGACCAACATCACCTTTGTCTCCCTTGTCACCTTGCGGCCCTTGTGCTCCGGCAACACCTGCGAGACCTTGAGGACCGATATCCCCTTTGTCGCCCTTATCACCTTTTTCTCCTTTTTCACCTTGAAGACCTGCTGGTCCTTGAGCTCCTGTTGCACCAGGTGCTCCATCGGCACCGACAGGACCTTGAACAGTGGGAAGTTCTGAAGGAGTCCAACTAAGACCATCCCACATAAGAACTTGACCACTCTCTTGACCATCGGCAAGAACCTCTGCTGGCGCCCAAAGCTCGCCATCAAATTGCAAGAACTGGCCGGCAACCGCTCCCATATTAGGAAGCTCGACTCCTTGGTGAAAGTATTCATGGACTTTAATTGTCGCCTTCATGCTTAGTTTAGAATTTGCACTGACACTAAAGGATACGCCGTTTTTAACATTGATTCTCTCTCCTGGCCTAGAGCCGCTTGAGCAATGAGAGAAGTAGTACTTTACAAAGAGTCCGTAGTTTTTCTTTTCATTATAGAAACATTCAACGCTGTCATCGATTTTAATGACAGCTTCTGCTCTTTTGTCTCTGAAGTATCCCCTTGTGAGAAGAACATAACTTGGCAGGCCTATCACGCCACGAATACTGGCGTTCTTCGTCTCGCCTTGAGAGCTATAAATCTTTATATACTTTGAGTGCTTAGAACTTTTGGCCTTCTTTCCGTGATGATCTTTAGAATCCTTTTTGGCTTCGACAGCAAATGTCATTGTCATGGCCAGCACCAAGAAGGTGGAGAGAAAAATTGAATAGGGGTTTCTGTTTACCTTTTCCATAGACCAAGGTTAATTGAGGAACAGGGTCAGATGTGTAAAGAAAGGACGCTACCTTTAAATTTCTATTCTTTTTGATGGCTTAGAATCTTTTTTACTAACTTTGACCGCAAATTTAGTCCTAAACATTGAGTCATTTCTTCTGAGAATTTGACCACAAATGTTGCCATATCTTCACAGTTGAAGGAGAAACCCTCTTTGCACAATAAGTTTATAACCACTTACACCAACAAGCTTAGGTGACGAAAGTCCCAACTGAAGTCAACAGGTATAATGGTGAAATGGAGCTGAGTGATATTCTTCAAACCATTCTCAAAAGTAAATCAATCCTAATTGTGGATGACGAGGAGAAGATTCGTGACCTTCTGGTAAAATACCTCACAAAAGCAAAGTGTAGTGAAGCTCATATAGTTCACGCCGCTGATGGAGCAGAGGCACTTAGAAAAATTAGTAACCAAGAATTTGGCCTCATCATTGTGGATATTGTTCTCCCTAAGAAAAATGGTTTGGAACTCTTTAAAGAAATAAGGAGTCGCGCCAGAACAAGGAATATCCCTGTGCTCATTGTTTCCGGAAACCTCCACGCAAATGTAGTAAAACAAGCCATAGTTCTTGGAGCAAAGCATATTCTCTCTAAGCCCTTTAACTATAATATTTTCATAGAAAGAGTGGGAAAATGCTTAGGAGTCGCCTCTTAAATAAATTCCTCTTAACCTGTACCCTAAATAGTGTTAGCTTATCTTTATGAAAAAAAGATACATATTTCTAACTCTAATAAGCCTCATTACCTCTTCCCTATCTTTTGCGGTTAAGGAAGAAAGTCTAAAAGAAGAATTCTCCACAAAAATTAAATCTTTTTACTCCACAGGGATTAGTAAATTCTATCCTAGTGTTGAAGGCAAGAGCGCTCATTATAGAATTTTTAAAAGAGGCTTTCGAAATGTACTTTTGGTCCTACCAGGACGAACAGAGCCCTCAACCAAGTATAGTGAAGTCATCTACGACTTAAGAGAACTCCCCTATGACTTTATTCTTATAGACCCTATCGGCCAGGGCCTTTCGAATAGACTCTTAGAAGACAAGCAAAAAGGATATATTGAAAAATATAAGAACTATAGAGAAGACCTTCATACCATTTTTCAAAGTGAGATTGAGAATATCTATGATAATGCGGCCATCCTTGCTCACTCAATGGGTGGTGCCATCTCCATTCACTTTGCCGAGAGCTACCCGCACCTGATTAAAGGCATGGTTCTTTCATCACCAATGATGGAACTCAAAACAAATAATCTGCCTGAAGGAGTGACCCTATGGACCATGGGTGCATTGAGAACTTTGGGTAAGAAGAAAGATTACATTCCAGGGGGAGGCCGCTTTGAATCACCAATCCCCTTTAGTGAAAATAGAGTGACTCAATCAAAAGAGCGTTACTGGATGGCAAGAACCATTGATGAAGAAAGCCCTGATTTTTATATGGGCTCAGCTACAGTCAATTGGGTTTTCCAGTCGATAAAAATGTCTCGAAAAATCTATAAAGAACGTGAAAAGCTCCATGGCATGCCCATCCTTATGTTTCAGGCCGGTAAAGACGAATTTAGCAAGCCGAAACGCCAAAAGCTCTTTTGCTCAACGAACCCTACCTGTGAATTTATTTACATACCTATGGCCAAACACGAAATGTTTCAGGAAACTGATAGCATCAGAGATATTGTGATGACCAAAGCAAATATTTTTCTCAAAAGCTTGGTCACAAAAGAGAAGGACTAAAAGAAATGCAAAATATCGCTACCATTACCTTTATTTTATTATTATCGGCTTGTTCTACACCAAGCAATGAAAAATCAACCGCTGCCACTCCTTCTCAAGCATCAAAGACTTTAGAATTAGATGAAATAGGCTCTGCTTTTGCTAAAGACAAAGAAACGAGAATTCAATATCTAAAAACGGCCATTAAAGAAAGGTCTCAAAAGCTAAAAGGTGTAGAAACCGCCCTTTTAGAGGGTCAAGACCTTGAGGCCAATCAATTAACGAGTGAAGTCCTTGTTAATGAACTCCTTCTTTTGGAAGCTGAAAGATTTGGCTTAGAAGAAGGACTTGATATACCAGAGAGTGACTTATAACTTCAAGCTCAAGTTTTTTCACTTTGTCAGTTAAGACTTTCCTTTCAATATAGTCTTCAGTGACATACCTAGAAATGCCAATAAAAGAAGAGAGATAAGGGATGTCTATCTAAAAGAGAGTCACAAATTTCAAATGTATATTTACCAAAGCCTCTTCAATGGTAATATTTACTAAATAAACTAAACGATTTTGGTGAAAAAGATGTCAACATGAAAAACTTCTCAATGTGGCTAAAAGCTGCGGCTATTTATAATATCATTTGGGGCGCGCAAGCAATTTTCTTCCCCCTATGGCAATTCAAAGCGATGGGCATTACCCCTCCTCTTTACCCCCAGTTTTGGCAATGTATTGGCATGATTGTTGGTGTTTATGGACTGGGGTACTGGTGGGCAGCAAAAGATCCCATTAGGCATTGGCCAATTGTAGCAGTTGGTTTACTAGGAAAAATATTTGGTCCTATTGGATTTCTAGAGGCCTGTATAAAAGGAACTCTTCCTTGGTCTTTTGGCATTAACATTATCTTTAACGACATCTTGTGGTGGCCTTCGTTCACCTTAATCATGCTTGAGGTTCTTAAAAAAAGAAAAGAGACAGGCTCACTCCCGTGACAGAGTTTCAAAGTGACATAGTCTTCCTTATAAATCTGGCCAGTGGTCTTATGATGACGGGAATTATTTGGATGGTGCAAGTTGTTCAATACCCACTCTTTCTCAAACTCACGCCCCAAGAGCTCTTCAACTATCACACTGTCTATACGAAAAGGATCACCTATGTTGTCCTTCCTCTTATGTTTGCGGAACTCATCTCTAGTGGATTAAGCGCAATTTACTCCTTTAAGTTTCTCCCTCTCATGATTTTTGGCTTTGTTTTAGCAACTTGGCTTTCAACTTTTATTCTGAGTGTTCCACTCCACCAAAAACTTTCAAATAATAATTTTAATGATTTTTCGGAAGAAAAAATTCATGACCTCTGCCATAAGCTAATAGCGACCAATTGGCCTAGAACAGTACTTTGGAGCCTTAAGTCTCTTCTTCTCATTCTCTACTACCCCTTTCCTATCTAGTCCTGACTATTTAAGTCTTGATTCTCTGTGTTTAGACCTCCTGCCTTTGGCCGTCTAAAATAAATCTATAGACATCATGGAGGATGAATGAAGAGAAGATCAATAATGAAGCTCGGTGCCTTAGGGATTCTTAGTAATGCTTCAGCTAAAGCGAAATGGTCTAAGAAAATCCTCTCCAATAAGTTTATCAATAACTCCTCTCCAAATAATTCCCTCAGTAGGTTGGCCAATAGAACTACTGACCTAGAGGGAAGCTGGACCCTCACAAATATAGAGGGCGCAATCCCAAAAGATTTAAACGGCAGTCTCTTTCGCGTAGGGCCCGGTCAAAAAAAGAATCATCAAACACAACTCCTTCATTTCTTTGATGGCGATGCTTATCTCCAAGAATTTAAATTTAATAAGGGTAACTTAGCTCTTCGAGCAGGTTTCATTGATACTGAACAAAGAAGACAAGAGATAGAAACTGGCAAAATGCTCTTTGATGATTTTGGCACAGAAGCACCAAAGCGCACCAGAAAGAGAAAGAATAACCCCAATATAAATACCCTTCCTTGGGGCGATAAACTACTCGCCTTATCCGAAGGAGGCCATCCTAGTCTCATTGATCCCATTGACCATAGTTTTATTGAGTATCATGACTTCAATGGTACCTTACCAAGAAACGTTAGCCTAAGTGCTCACCCCAAAACGGACCCTCAAACCTCAATCACTTATGGCTTTGGTATCAAGCAAGGAATTACCAAGTCTCTTATGGTTTATGAAATGAATTGCTCACAAGGCACACTCAAAGAGCTATACAACCTTCCTCAAAAGAAAGTTTTTATGATCCATGACATGATGATCACAGAGAACTACTTAGTTTTTATTATTCCCCCTGCCTACTTTAAACTCTCCTCAATTATTTTTGATATTGGTTCCATGGCCGACACCCTTCGCTTTGAAAAGGCTCTTGGTTCCCAACTGGTCATCCTCAATAAGAATGGGTTGGAGAAACCTAGAGTTCATAAACTGCCAGGCCATCTCAACTTTCATCATGGTAACTGCTATGAAGATAATGGAGATTTAGTTTTCAATTCTTTTATGGCCAAAGACGCCAGCCTTCTTGACCACATCGCAAGATGGCACCTTAATACCAGAGGCAAAGTAGAGACCTCGAACCTCTTTCACTTTAGAGTCAGCATTGAAAGTGGCTCAATTAAAGAACAAACTCTTCTTTTGAAAAACCACGACTTTCCCACTTTTGATAAGAGAACCCAGGGCAAGCGTCAGAGGTTCCTTTTTTGCGCAAAAGGAGGCGAATCATCAGACGTCATGCGTTTTCGCGGTGTCACGAAGGTGGATCTCAATACTCATGTCACAAATACTTACGAGGCAAATTCTAATGAAGCCTTTGGTGAGCCCTATCACCATAATACAGATAAAAACTCTTACCTCTTTGTTCCAGGCTACGATAGGCAAAGGGATCAGAGCTTTTTAGATATTGTAAATCCATTGGACATGCAGCGCATAAGTAGAGCTTGGCAAGATGGTTATTTTCCTCTGGGCTTTCACGCAAGCTTTATGACGCACGAATAATCCAATCGGGGTTAGACAACATTCCTTTAATCATCATATAGTTTAAATACAAACACTTAGAGGAGAGAGACTTCATGGAAAACCATGTCAAAAAAGCGTTAAGCCTATTGCTATTTCTTATGCCAGCAAGCCTTCTTGCTCAAGAAAACTTTCAAGCGGTCGTTAATGATGTTTTTGGCAAAATCAACCATTCCTATGCCCCCATTCTATTTTGGGAAGTGCCGTTCATTCAACTCCCTCTCATTCTCTTCATTATGGTTTCAGGCGGTATCTTTTTTACCTTTCGTTACGGGTTTTTGAATTTACGTCTTTATAAACATGCTCTCGAAGTTATCAGAGGTGATTATGATCACCCCGACCATGAAGGAGACATCACTCACTTTCAAGCACTGACCTCAGCTCTTTCTGCGACAGTGGGCCTTGGTAATATTGCAGGTGTTGCCGTTGCGATTTATGCCGGTGGTCCTGGCGCTGTTTTTTGGATTTGGATTGTCGCCTTCTTTGGTATGTGCATGAAGTTTTCCTCTTGTACTTTCGCTCAGCTTTACCGCATGAAAGATTCAAAAGGCGCAATGCTTGGCGGCCCTATGGTCTACCTTAGAGATGGACTTAAAGAAAAAGGATTTGAAAAACTAGGAAAATTCTTTGGCGGCTTCTTTGCCATCATGACAATTATGGCCTCATTTGGTGGTGGTAACTTATTTCAAGCAAACCAAACTTATGAAATTATCAAAATGCAATTCCCCGGAGCAAATCCCTTAGTTGTTGGCGTTACCCTCGCCTTTCTCGCTGGTATCGTTCTCCTTGGTGGAATTAAAAGAATTGGCAAAGTAACGTCAAAGCTTGTTCCTTTCATGTGTGTTTTCTATGTTCTCTCCTGCCTAGCTATTCTCTTGGCCAATGCTTCGATGATTCCCGATATGTTTTTTCAAATCTTTAAACAAGCTTGGAGCCCAGACGCTGTTTACGGTGGTTTCCTAGCCGTTTTAATTCAAGGAGTAAGACGCGCTTCCTTTTCTAATGAAGCCGGTCTCGGTTCCGCGGCCATTGCTCACAGTGCTGCTAAGACAGATGAGCCTGTAAGAGAGGGTCTGGTCGCAATGATTGGCCCTTCAATTGACACTCACCTAGTTTGCACCATGACTGCTCTGGCAATTCTCATAACTGGTGCTAACACCGATCCACAATTTGCAGCAGGCGGTGACATGGTAGGGGTGAAGATGACCGCCTTAGCGTTCTCTAACCTTGGTGGCTGGATGCCCTACTTTTTAACCGTCGCAATTTGTGTCTTTGCCTACTCAACAGTTATCTCCTGGTCTTACTATGGAGAAAGAGCAACTGAGTACCTCTTTGGTGACTCCCTTGGTGGACATGCCATTAAAGTATACAAACTCTCCTATGTTTTTATCATTATTTTGGGACCTCTCCTGAGTGTAGGAAATGTAGTCGAGTTTGCTGACCTTATGCTCCTATCGATGGCATTTCCCAATATCCTTGGCATGATGTACTTAAGTAAAACAGTAAAGCTCAAGGTTGATGACTACCTCCAAAGGTACAACTCAGGACAAATGCCAAAATATAAGAATTAATGAAAAACTCTCAGGCCCTTGACCTTGCCGCTGAAAAAATTCGGCTAGGTCAAACGGCCGACGCCACTAAAATTCTCGAAAAACTGTCTAAGAGAGGCAAGCCAGACCCTTTTGAGAGGATTAGACTTTCTGAGTATTGGACGTGGCTAGGAAACGATCGAAAAGCCTTAATTGCTTTAGGCCCTCTTACAGGTCCCGCCGATTGGCCTTCATTAAACCCAGACGCCCTCGTGGTCCATCTGCGCCAAGCTTATATTTTTGGTATGAGTGGCGCTCGCTACATAGGATTGGACCATTTTGCTGCTATTAAAGAAATCCTAGAGCATAAGCACCATATAGACCTAACAAATATTTATCCCCAAATTCATCAAAACTTAGGCTACCTCAATCTTATTGCTGGAAACTTTCAAGAGGCAAAGCAATTTTTTAATGAAGCAGTAAAGCTCTACCAAAAAGAGGATTATCAATATTTCTTTATCAAACTTGGAATCGTTGATTGTGAGTTAGCTGCGGGAGACTTTATTAGTGCCCATGAAATCCTCTCTAACATTTTACCCAATCAGCAAAAAACACTACTCTCTGGAATTTGGCATCAGGTAAAAGGCGAAGCACTACAATTGCAAGGAAATCTTAATGAGGCCTTAGAACATCTTAAAACATCCATAGATATCCTAAAAGAGAGTCCCAATAAAGACTTCGCCTATGCCTTAAAACACTACGGAATCACTCTTTTTAAGCTAAATAGAAAAGACGAAGCTCTCAAAAACTTAACCAAAGCACAAAATATCTTAACAAAGCCCTACACTACACCTATGGCCATTCAGGAAGTTAACTTTTGGATTAATACTATTGATCCAACTCTTCTTAGGAAGGAAGAGGTTATCTCACTATCAAGCTATCCCAACTTCAGCTTAGTGTCTTTTTTAATGGGCAAGAGTCACGAGAAATTTAATAATCATCAATTTCCTTTTTGGATGAAAGAACAAATGACAGAGGGATCAAGTGACGGAATCCTTCTATCAAAAGGATCTATTGCCACGACGACTTATAGCAAAGCGATTGACTCATGGGCGAACCAGATTGTCCTAGACCTTCAGGCCGGCATTCTTTTTACTAAGGTTGGTTTGCCTACATTACTTGAAAGAAATACGACTCTCGCTCTTAGGGCCCTTTGCTCAAGTGGAACAATAGGAGTGCCAGAGTATCTGCTTTTTGACTTTATTTATAGAAGTAAATTTAGTGACTATGAATACGCAAAAGACCGCTTAAAGAAAGTCATAAAGAAAATTAAGTCTCTTGGATTTAATATCACAAGGGAAAATAATACTTATTTTTTTCATGGTTACAAAAAACCCTATTCATTATTCTTACCTTACTCACATACTTTTAAGGGACCGCTCGAATACTTGAGAGCTCTCTATGCCGATGGATTTAATGTCACCCATATAGAGAAATCGTTAGGACTCTCCAAAAGGAAGTCCCAACGATTATTAAAGGAGTGGAATGAGAGTAATGCTTAAACCAAACCACACAGGTCACCCAAAACCCACTACATAACTCTCATTCCCTGCTCAATTAAACCTTTCAATAAAATATCTTCTCTAATAAATTCTTCCCTCTCTTGAGGAATCTTGCCCAATAACTCTTTTCCTTCTTCAATCCACTTTCTTAAGGCACCGATATGGTCATTTAAGTCCCAAGTACTCATAGTTTTTAAGTACTCACATTCTTGGTAAAAGCGCATCTTCTCTCTATTGGTTTGACTTTGCCCAAGGCCTACAAGTGCACGAAAGTAGGTAGCTTCTTCCTCTTTTAGCTCCATAGCATTAATAAACTTATCTAAAGAGTCTTCCGTAAGATTTCTTTTGCCATCCATGACAAGCTTTAAGAACGAGCCAGAATTAAAGCCAGCTCTCTTAGCGAAGTAGCGATAGCTAAATACCTTAGAAGTGGCTTTTTTATGCTTATAGAAGTCGTTTAGGTACTTTCTGAAGTCGTAATAGTCGTAGATATTCATTGGGTGCTCCTCTTAAATAATTAGGTACTTTATTGTTTGGTGAGCTCATATTGACCTAATGAAGTGGCCTATTTTAGGGAAAATGTTGTCGCGACGCGCATTCCGGGTGTTTTAGAGATATCGCATTCTTTTTACAGGGTTACCTGACAGTTTTGCGCAGAGAGTATAAGAAGTATTCACAAATAATATTATCTTTGGGAGGAACAGATGGGCCGTATTCTAGTAGCGCTCACGTGGGCAGCAATTTGTCTAAATACATATTCTTATAGTGTATTCACTATTAAAAAAGTCAATTGGAGTAAGGTCAAAAAAGTTGATGTCTTCATTGCCGGATATGGAGAAGAAATGGGCCTCCAATTTCTCTATGGTGCCATTACGAAAGCTCAACTTCATGATGAAATGTATGGGAGCGAACGAGCTCAGGTCATTATGTGGGCAGAAGAGTGGAATAAGCGTAAGGACAGAGAAGTATTAAGAGACCGTGGCTTCGAGATTTTAGAGGTCAATAGTCGCCACCTCTTTAATAGTAAAATTGAAGATGAAATTCAAAAGTTTCCTGCCATATCATCACTTCATGTCTTTTCTCACAATGCTGCTTGGCAAGGCTCTGCCATTCAATCCTACGGCGATAGAATGGGTCCAGGTACATTTGCCTGGGGAAAAATCAAAGCCAAATTCACAAAAGATAGTTACGTAATCCTCCATGGTTGTAACACAGGCTTTGTCGTTGCTCCCGCGATATCAAAAATAATTGAAAGACCAGTTCTGGGCTCACTTACAAGTACTGACTTTCAAGAGATCTTCCAAGGTGACCAGTGGTATCACAATAATTCATGGGACTATCCTAGCAACTTAAGTAAATTAACTTCTAATAAACTTCTCTTTAATAGTACTCAATCTTGTTGGAAGGGTTTTTGCCATCGTATGATGCCTCTTAATAAGCCTTACGTAGGCTACTGGGGTCATTACAAGACAGGCCTTCCATTTTATAAAAGTTTTTGTAACTACGGACCAAAAGGTGCGGAAAACAAAACAGGCTGTCTCCAAGGTATTGGTCAGGCCGTTAATGCTTGGGCAACTCTTGAGGGTACGGACTATCAAACGAAAGTCGAAGACTTTATTTGTCCTCGGGTTAAGGACCCATCCGTTTTTCAAACATGCCTAAAACTTCTCAGAACCGGTTCATCTCCGAAGTTTTTTCGTGGAAATACTTCCAACTGCCCTATTGAAAAATGTGAGTACGATGTTGTTACCCAAGATGCTGATGGTGGAAAAGTCCAGGGCTTCATTGGCACAGATAATGGCAATGGTCCTATCTTAAAAGAGTACGAACTTCTTATGAAAGCAGGCGAGACGCTTTAATCTCAAGGCTCCTTTAATACGGAGCCTTTCTTAATTACCCAAAGCACATTGTGGAGGGCTTGAGGATCTTTAAAAGGGCTCTTATTGAGCCCAATAAAGCTCGCCTCTTCACCTACCAATATCTTCGGCAAAATCCCTCTAAAAACCTTGTTACAATTTGTCGTTACCATCCTTAACACTTCTGCCATACTCCAGCCTCGGCTGTAGTAATCAAGAAGTCCTTCAATGGCCCAATAATAGGGTGTCCTTACCGAATCAGCCGTAAGAAAGTAAAAATCACTTCCAAAGCAAGCCTCACTCTTTCTTAGATACTCCATCCTCTTGACCTGTCTTTCTTTTTCATAGAAGTGAAATGAGTATTTTTCAGAATCAACTGTATTGAGATGGTGAATGAAACTAAGAGGAAGATCAGTTGGTACAAGTATGCTCTTCTTTTGAATATTAGCACTGTTATTAAATTGATAGATATGTTCAAAACTAACATCTCTAAAGATTTTATCACTTAAGAAACTCGGTGGGACAGTTGTCACATGGATGGCCACAGAGAGACCTATCTCCTTTGCTAACGTTACAATTCTTTTGAGCTCTCTCTCTCGCATTTTCCCTTCAAAGGGGTCGTTATCAAAGTAGATTTTAACGACTTCATGAAGTTCTTTTTTTTGTCTCAATAGACTTCTTATCTTAATGTCACTCAAGCTTGCGCTGTCTGGGTAAAACATCCGCGCGCAACTTGGATCGCCATCACACTGAGCCTTGCCAGAAGCAAAGGCCCTACCACTTGTTAAAAGAAGCGGATAAATGTCCGGAGTCTTATTAAGAGCGGCTTTTAAAGAGTTCACTTTCTCCTCCTCACCGCCCAAATCTCTTAAGAAGAGAAAGCCTTTTTTCAAAGCATCATTAATCAACTGAAAGGATTTACTTTGTGAATCGTGATTACTCAATTGTCTGTTAAATACCAGCATGGCTTCAGGGTTGCTCGCAAAATAGGGATCAAAGAAAGTACTATGAACATGAGCATCTACCATCGGAGGCATCGCGAAAGGAATAGAATAATCCCAAGTAGAGCTCTCCTTAAGTGGACTAATAGCAACGATTCTACCGCTCTTGACCTTAATAACAGAGTTTTTCTGTACCCTATCCTCCCCATCGAAGTATTCCTTCACAAGCCAAGAACCATCTCTAGCCGCCTGCAAAGGAGAGAGGATAAAGATGATAAAAATTAAAGTCTTCGCTAAATTCAAATACAATCCCTTCTGCTTATATGACTATTGTTAAATTATAGTAGAAAATGCCTCAATTGCAGATAAAATGTTACTAATACCAATCCTTTGAGAAACCTATGCTAAAAAAAGCTATTCACGTGCTCTTTGTTCCTCACCCAAAACAGATTCTCCCACTTGATGGACTGCGATCGATTGCCATCCTACTCGTTATATTAACCCATACTTCAGAAATGGTCGTAAGACACCTTATATGGATTTCATCCACTTCTCTCTAAGATCCCTCCTTTTAAAGGTGGTTGGATTGGGGTCCAGTTATTTTTTGTTCTCTCAGGTTTTCTTATCGGAGGCCAATTATGGCGCGAGTTCGAAAAACGAAAAACCATTGGCTTTACAGCATTTTTTTTAAGGCGTGGCTTTAGAATATGGCCACACACTCTTCCATGACGCCTGCTCCACCTCTCTCGCCAAAAAGAAGAAAGTCAGATTTTTTGTAGTCATCTTTCAAATGAGGAGAAATGAGATTTCTGCCCATATGAGGGCCCAGACCTGATGGGGGTTTAGAGTTTTTACCGGTCCAGGGGTCGTCATAATAATCGTAGAAGCTATTGGTGAAAAAACCATTATAAGCACCAAGACCCTCGAAAGAAACGGTTAGAGTATCAACTCCTCTATCTCTCGCCAGCCAAGCTCTCTTCTCACAAATTTTATTATTTTCTTCATCAGCGTTTCCTCTCTTAGGCCTCTCACTCACATTTTCAAGGCTTGTCTTTGGTCTCTCTGGAACATACTGGCCAGGAGAGCAATCACCGCGTGGTCCAGAGAGCTGTGAATCAAGAGCAGCGACAAAATCCCCTTTAAGCATGGGGTTTTGCGCTTCAGGACTAAGACCAGTCGTTGTCACCATCTTGTTATATTCTTCAGTTGTTTCGCAAGAAACTATTACGGTCAGGATTAAAGAAAAGAGAAGAATTCTTGAGGAGGTCATCAATTAATTATAGCCTAAACATAATTGTCATTACTTAAGCAGGAAAATAAAGCGCAGGCCACCAAAAGCAATGGGCTACCATAACCGACTAAAAGAAATATTAAATCGTTAAAAGCTAAGACCAATCACTAGCGTTATCAATATCTTTACCAGCAGCGGCCATGGGGTAATGATCACAATCTTTAAAGTAAGTTTTGAGCGGTATTAACCCCTCAAGGTTATCACCAACATTATCCAAATAACTTTTTATGGAAGCGAGAGGTATAATCGCCGGCGGACCAATTTGGCCTTCAAAGCTAGAAAAAAGTGGTCTTCCAATAAATTCCTGAATTAAGGCCTGATAATTTTCCAAGGTGATAAAAGGCAGGTCCCCCAGCGTAATTAACAGGTCCTCATTTTCATCTCTCGCCTTTTTTAAGGCCGTTAAAACAGAATAGAGAATACCTTTCTCATATTCGGGATTAAATAGAGGTTTTATACTTTTACCTTTAAGGCATGACTCTAAAAGCTCTCTCTTGTGACCGACAATGATATATTGAGGGTACTTTGAAGGGAGCGCATCGATTCCATGCTCAATAAGACTTTTCCCCTTAAAAGTGGCGAGAGGCTTAAACGAGCCGAATCGTTCCGATAATCCCGCTGCTAAAATCGCTATAATCATTTTTCCTCACTTTTTAAGTTTTTTAATTTCTCTTTGGCCTTATCAAGAATCTTAAATTGATTGGGGAAATAGCCTTTCTTTCTTAGTTTTGAAAAAGACCTATAAACCAAGGGGTGTCTTGAAAGAAAGAAGAAAAGAAAAGCAATAGCAAGAGGCCTAAGCCCCATCCAAATAACTTCAGCCAGAGAATTTCTATTAAAAATAAAGAACACCATCATCATTAAAAATGAAAAAAGAAAGAAGGGTTTAAAAATATCCTTAAGGGAGCTCTTCACCACTTCCATATTGCTAGCGTCTTTTTCTACCTCAATCATGGATCGAGATGTCCATTTAGGAGGTTGATAAAAGAAACGCTCACCTCTTCTCTTGAAAACCAAAATACTTAACAAAGAAGCGATCACCATTTTAAAAAAAATCACACCTATAATAATCATAAACTGATCTTTTATAGGGAGCCCCCAATACTTCTCCATCTTTGCCAGATAGAACTGAATCGCTTCAATAAAGTTGTGGCCAAAGAAAAGATATAAAGTAATGAAAGGCTGAATAAAGGCCCAAATACTCAAAAGAGAAATCCCTAATATCACCCCAACTAAGCCACTCCCACCTAAGAATATACCAATAGAAAAGAGAAAGCCTTGGGCACTAATAGACAGCATTGGTCCTAGTTTCTTGCCCGCGGGACTCAACGATTTAAAAAGAGCACTAATGGTTGAGATATTCATACAGGCACGAGCCCCTGTGTTGTGATCAGTCTTAAGGAGCTTTATGACATGAGTTAGGAGGAGACCTTGGTTAATTGATAAGATCTGGCCCCCAAAGGGAATATTACTAGCATGAATAAGACTACCTATACCAATCTCAACGAGGGAGAGATTCACGGCATACTCAGCCGTTATATCTAACTCTATCCCTTCATTCATTTAAGAATTCTTTTTGAAGATGGGACACAATGGAGAGAGCTATATTCATCTCTCCTTTACCTAGGCCATTAATACCTAGAGGTCCATGAAATTTTGCCAAAACATCTGGACTCAGACTCACCTGATAAATACTCTCCAGATCACTTAGCATTTGCTCCCTCTTCTTACCAGGCCCCAAAAGGCCAATATAACCAAAGGGGAGATGATGAAGAGCTCTTAAGACTTCTAAGTCTGTGGGGTAATTATGACTCATCAAAAGCAAAGCAGAGCGCTCAGGTGTCACAATATCTGATTCGATTTGAGAAAGATCGAGATGAGCGATATTTGCCCATCCTTCTTTTTCTCTCTCTTCTAAAAGATCTCTCTTATAAGAATAATAGTGGGTATTCCAGCCAGTCCAATCTAACAACTCTTTTAATGGCTCAATATCAGGTCCAAGACCAATAACATAGACATCAACGGCCTTTTCTTTTTTCTGATCCAGAACCTTTGAGTCAATTAAATCTTTGCCAAGTAGTTTAGTAAAATGAAGGAAGATCCGCCCCTGACAACCCGTTGCGTGGCCTAAAAGTCTGTCCTCTGGACTGGTGGTATCAATAATATGATCATCCCTTTCTTTTTTCATTTTTAGTGCGAAGTCGATTATCTCTCCCTCAAGACACCCGCCACTAATTAGACCTGAAGAGACCCCATTTTTTGAAATAAGTTTTAAGCTGCCTTTCTTTCTATAAGTCGAGCCTTCAGTCTTAGTGATCTCTACCAAGACCAATTCTTCATTAATATGCTCGCTAGCAAACTCTCTTAGCTCTCTCTTATCATCCATTCACTCACCTTTTCCTATCTTTACTTTAATCCCTACCCACTCTTTGAACAATGAAAACAGTCACTAAACGCAACGCGCTAAAAATAGCCATTATTCATTATCTGAACTTTTTTCACAGAACACTAAATTCTATTTCCTAAGTGCTAAAACAAGCAAAAGTATTTTTAGGGAGTCTATCTATATGAAACAAAATATTAAGAATGTGTTCTTCATTGTTATTTTTACATCTTTAACTTTTGTGACCCAAGCTGAAGAAACCCTTAAGTCAAAAGACGTTAAAAAAAGCCTGTGCTCTGATCTAGAAGTGAGGGCCTATGATGAATTTGAAATGAATTTTGATGAGGCAAGTTGTCTATGGAGTGGAGACTTCACTATTGTAGAAAAAACCTACAATCCTAATATTAGAAATTACTCCAACCTCTTGCTCAAATTCACAGTAAAACAAAGTAACATCATTTTCTCTGGAAAGGCCGAGGCTTTTAGAATTATCCGTTTCAACAGTAAGGGTGAAATGGTTCTTACTTGGAACACTCGTAACCTTAAACTTAAAATTAAAGACAAAAGAGCTTGGCAAACTATCTTTAACCAAATTCTCGATGATTCTGGGATCGACATTCATAATGGAGATGCAGGGATAAGCAAAGTTGGCTCCCATTTTGGCTTAGCTGAAATAAAAGCCGATTTATTAAAATCTCTACCCGGTTACGGAAATCCTGAAACCGATAGTGAGTATGACTTCTGCTCTTATTCTACAGAGGAAGGTCTTGATAGTGTTCTTTATAATTTAAAATATCACGGTGGTGGCTTTAAAGACTTTCTCATCTTCCTTAAAAAGCAAGGTCAGATAAAAGAAGCTGTTTATAGAGGCCATGATGATGGTGCTAGCGAATACTGTAGCCACTATTTCTACAGAATACTCACCAATGACAATCATTTAATATACGTAGATATTGACCTAACAACTTAAATTTTAAGGGAGAGACCTCTCTCCCCTAACCAATGAGATTAGTCGGTTACCCATGCTTTGAGTTTCTCAAATCGGAAATTCCTTCTGTCTATAAAGTGCCTCAGCTCATTTCATAACATCCTCACCTTGTAAGTCGATAAATCTTTAAGATTCAAAACTTAAACAAGGACAGGATAGATGAAAACTCTATTAACCACCCTCATGATGCTTATCGTGTCGAGTGCAACTTCTGCTCAAAATATAAATAAGTTTGAAAATGAAGAAGATTTTGGTCCAGGATTTTTCCCCCATCAAAAAGAAGTGAGTCAAGAATCCTTTGGTCATATCCAAGAGGAGTCTCAAACAATCACAATGGATAAAGCAGACTTTCCTATCATGCGTTGGAAGGAGTGTGAAGACGACCTCACTGGTAATTACTATAGCTATAATTGCTCAAATCGCCGTGAAATTGCTGTAAATTTTCACGGATATCTTCAAGATGATCTCTTCCAGTGTGTCGATGAAGGCTTAAAAGAGTTGGGATTTGCAGACTCACAAAAAGTTCATATCGAACACAGGGGCATTAAGTGTGATGGTAATCACAATAGAAGAAGCCTCCACTGTCAGTTTAGAGCGCTCGACATCGTTAACTTTCAAGTCAATACCGTAGATGATCAAAGCGTGAAAATAACCTACGCAAAGCTTGGCAACAGACCTTTTTACGAGGCCCTAAGAAAGTGCTGGGGAAAACTTGTTGTCGAAGGAAATGAGTGCGGCGTAAGGGGATCACTGGAGAGAACAGCATCAATTGGTTGGGAAGACAGAAATCACAATCGCCACATGCACCTCTCTCTTCCTGTTTGCAGTAACGGCAGGTATATCGGTGGCTACTTCGTAAAGTAAGTTAAACTTTGTAGCGCAAGAGCGTAGACGGATTGAGGTGAATATTGCCTTTTCTGTATTGAATGAGCTTGTTGCGCATAAGACTTTTGAGAGTCTTAGAAAAAGGCCTGTCTTCCATGGCATAAACAGGGAAATTACCCCAAAGGGCCTTAAGCTCTTTTAAGAGGTCTGCTTCTTTTTTGCGAAACTTTCCCATATCTCTTAAATGATAGAGAATAAAGCACTCACTCTCATCAACATCCACTTGAAGCTCTTCTAAAATATTAAAGAGAGCTTCCGCTCCCGCTTGATACTTCTTATCTTTTCCATATTGATTTTGAAGCCCAGTGAACCCATCAAAAAATTTTTGTAACTTAAAAGATACGGTAAAGTAGCGATCATCTGGCTCATTCTCATCTGACCACGCTTTAGTGATTGTTGAGCGGATAAGTTTTTCAAAGGTCACTTCCTTTTCAAACTTAGATTTTCTCAATATATTTTCATAAACTTCTTCGAGCATATTTGTCCTAAATTAAAGAAGGTCAGTAAGAGCATCTTGACCCAGATGAACAAGTCTTCCGTCACTTGGGTCAGAAATTTCTAAAATCGCCTCTTCCACGTCCCTAATGGCCTTTCTCAGTTCCATACAAACTTTATTCTTATCAATATTATAAGGTATTTCTTCAATCAGTTTATCAAGCTTTCTCTGGGATAGGAACGCCTTATAACGGGCCCACTCGGTAAAGAGAATATCGTGGGGGTCAACCAGCTTACAATCATCTAGCTTTGAAATATCATGAAAGTCCGTTGTATCGGGGATATAGCTTTGGACCAGTGTGGTTCGCTCAGATCCTTTTAAAACAGCGCTCGCGCGATGAACAACCATATTTCCTTGTTGTAAAACGGCATAGCCCGCCTCGGGAAACTCTACTTTCACGATATGAGGTTCAGACTCGTCTCTAATCATAGAACGAATGGCCTGACCCTTGGTGCATTGAAAGAACTCGAAGTGACCACCTTCATAAGACTGAGGATCACTGGCCATAAGGACATAATCAAGAGTAACAGTATCCGTATGCCAACGATCAACCTCTCTTCCCTCTTCTTCAGGGCACAGGTTAATATGGCCTTGATAGAGGGCCATGGGGTGTGGAAGTACTGGTGAGCCTGCGAGCTCTTTGATGAATTCGTTGACTTCAACACTACTACAGAGGCCTCTTATAAAAGGAGAATAGAAAATACTCCCCCTGATAAAATTCGCCATGCGATCACTTCCGCGGCGATAATCATTAATTTTGTCAATTGATTCTCTTAGGGCCTTTACGCCTTCAGTTGAAAGAATTCTAAAGGGCGTTGTGACAGCTATATTAAAGGGAGCGGCAGCTGCAGCTTCCTTTGAGTGACCAAAATCTTCTAGAGAGTAGACTTTCTCTGGTCTCTCTAAGCTTAGATGGATAGACGGATCAAATATTGGTCCATCTTTAATAGGTTGAATATGCTCAGGCACTCTAAAATAGGGATCTGTTACTTTTTTCATTTCTTCCTCGCAGAGGTACTTCATAGCATTTAGTGGCATAACCTTCAATTTGGCATGAATTCATTATCTAGCCTTAGCTATTAAGATGGCCAAATTCTGTTGTCGAGGGCCATAATATCAACAATCTATGAGAATAATGAGAAAGTATAAAGATCTAGCCTGGTGGGACTTCGTTGATTACATGGAAGAAAAGCTAGCAGAAGGCCCAGAGAAGGAGCTCTACTTCGAGTTTCTCGATGAACTCCGTCTGCGTTTTCTGGAGTCTGTTTCCGAAGGTGCTAGTTATAAATACCAGAATAAAGCTCAAGAATTAGTGAAGCTATTTAAGGCCAAGAATGTCGAAGACGCCGCAAGGTTCAGCGAGCAAGACTCTGCAGACTTTGAGAGGATTGCCAGCGAGATAGTTAAATAAAGACTATTTTAGTTGTGCCATGGCCTCATTGACTATTTTCTCACCCTCATCACAACAGGTCTCAATAGCAAAACGACCGGCTGCTCTATCAAACTCAAGTTTTTGGAGAGCTTGTCCATGATCAGGACACTCTACTTTCTCTAGCTGCTCTTTTGCTCTCGCTACAACTTCTTCCACCTGATCAATAACAGATTTCTTTATGTCTTCGCTTTCGCTCATTTGATATTCCTTTTTTAACTAGCTTTTTGAATAAATTTATTTAAAGCAATCTTCAGTTTTGCGGCCAACACTTTGGCCTCTTGAGGCCCAAGCTTAAATTCATCAAACTTATCAATGCAATGCCAAGGGTTTTTAGTTTCATCATTAGCAAGATCCTCTTGATAACGCGGAAAGAGATGATAATGAACATGGGGAACAAAGTTGCCCAAACAGGAATAATTCATCCTGATAGGTTTGTAGTATTCCTTTAAGAACTTAGCGGCCAGGAGGACTTCCCCCATATATTCTTCTTGCACCTCTTTATCGAGGTCGGTTAAATCCTCAAAATGCTCTTTCATTATTAAAAGGCAATAACCTTTGAAGTATTGATGATCTCCAACCACTAAGAAGGAATGTTTGAATTCGTGGACAAGATAAGGATTAGTACCTTCTATAATATTTTTAACCCTATCACATATGAGACACATTACTTCTCCTCAATAACAAATACGAAAATTGTAACATATTGTAGCTTAGGGTGCCTTATTGAGCTCTGAGTGAATCTCTCTCCATGAAGATACAATAAAGATATTCTTGTTTAGGCCCAGCTTCATTTCTTTATTGATGATAAATGACTTTATACCAAACGCACTATAAGCATTAAGGTCAGATTCTTTGTCGCCTACACCAAATAACACCTTTATTTTCTTATTCTTGAGAAGAGAAATTCTCTTTTTTTTATATTCTTCATCAGTAAAGGGAAAGTCCGTTAAATTCCAAAAAAGAACATCTCCCTGCGGAAAATTATGATGCTTTAACCAAAGAAGAGTATGCTCAGAGAAAATCTCATGCCTTGCTGTTAGATAAAGGATGATATGTTTCTTTGAAAGATCACTTAAAACTTCAACAGAACCTTCAAGAGGCTGAATTTGAGTGTGATTCAAAAACAAGAACTCAGCAGAGCTTACATCAGCAATTGTATGGTCTATGTCAACGATGACAACCTCCCTACCCTGATAATTTTGATAATTAAAAGTGTCAGAAAAGGGAGTCGCACAGCCGTAGAGAAAAATGACTAAAAAGAATGAGAGATTCCATTTCATAGGCTTAAACCAACGTTAATAATGACATGATTACTCTGATCATCAATATTGTGACCCAATTCAACAATAATTCCAGGAATTGAAACTTCACTAAAGTAGTAACTCGCATTAATCCCCACAGTACTTTCAGACAATGTTTCCCCCTCATAAACAGGTTTAATCAATTTAAAACGGTTGTATTCAAGGAAAATCGATGAGAAATAACACTTAAATAGGTTTTTTTGAAATTGAACCATAGCACCCATATTCCACTGAGTAGGAAGAGACTCTCTGTCGTAACCCCTCTGACCTTCGTTACCACCAAGAACTTTGGGAGTAAGGTACGTATCGTTATTTGTGTAGTTAAATTGTAGCTTAAATTTAAAAAAATCAGAGGCAATTGGCTTTATATAGAGGTATTCCCCTACTGACATAAAATCATGGTCATCTCCCTTTGGAATATAAAAAAAGTCAAATGTGACATCATACCCATCAAAAAGAATCGGCCGTTTCTCAAAACCTTTATAATGTTGACGGTAATAAAGACCAAAGCGCTCACTTGAGAAAGCACGGTTGCTTTCTTCGTAAACTTCTTTTTTTAAATAAATTGGGCCAATTTTATGATCAAAGTTACCGTCGTTGTAGTTTGGAGTAAGGATTACAGTGTCTAATCGGCTTTCAAATGCTTTTACAACATTATCTCGCCTATCAAATTGAGTAAGATCATTCTTATGGAGAAGTATGGCCTTCATGCCCCAGTTCTCAGAAAGAATATTATCCTCTTGCTAATACAGTATGGCATTAAGTCCAGAGTTGGTCCAAAATACTCCTGGAACAAAAGTTCCAAGCCTCCCCAAAAAATTATTTTCATAGATTAAAAATCCTCGAGAAAAATAGTCTCCACTTTGAGTAACCATGGGAACAGGGAAAAGACTCCATTTATCCTCAATCACTATTTTCATGATCCCTTCTTCAAAGGAGACACTCTTTAAATTAACTTGATTTATTCTATTGAGTTTTTCAATGACAAAGTCATAACGTTCTTGGGAGATTTCTTTTCCAATAGGAATATTGGCCCATCTGATAAGGGCAGATAGTTTTGTCTTGGTATTTCCCGTTAATTCAACGTCTTTAATAAAGACGGCGTAACTCGCCAAACTCGAAAAGATTAAGAAACAAAAGACCAAAAATTTCATAGAGAAAAGACCTATCTTTGAAGACTATTTAAGTAATCACCCATGACGCTCAAAAACTGAAAAATATCATCTGTATTGAGATCACCAATATTAGAAATCCTAAAAGTCCCCTCTCCAGCGACTTTTCCCGGATAGATGGTTATGCCTCTTTGATAAAAAGTCATATGCATTTTTTCAAATGAGTGGCCCGGTAATTCTGGTTCTAAGAATGTCGTTAAAATTTCTGAATTATCTGATTCTTTTGTGAAAACTTTAAACCCTAACTCCTTCATACCTTTAATCATAGTCTTATAAAGAGCTTGATAGCGCTCATTACGAGCTTTAACTCCACCCTCCTCAATAAGCTCATCGATAGCTTCATTAAGCGCGTAGAGAACTTGCACAGGAGGTGTAAAGGAAAACTGACCATTCTTCTCTTGAGAATCAAGATTACTGCAAAGGTCTAGGTAGAAACTCTTTTTAGGGTTTTTTTGAATCCTCTGATACTCACTAGGAGAAAGAAGGATAATTCCAAGACCGGCCATCCCATGAAGACACTTATTAGAGGACGATACGAGATAATCAACGGAAGATCCATCGAGATTTATTGGAACTCCTGCAAAAGAAGACATGGCATCTACTAATACAGACGCTCCATATTCTTTACCTATTTGTGATAAGTCTTCTAAGGAGTTAAGCACGCCTGTCGTTGTTTCATGATGGATGAAGGCCAAGACTTCATAATGACCTTTTCTGTCTTTTAAATGGTCTTCAACTATTTTAGGGTCTATTGCCTCTTTTTCTGAAAACTCTAGTGTATCTGCCTGAATGCCTAGCCGGTCACAAATCTGCTTCATTCTCTTACCATAGGCACCATTTACCAAGATAAGAACTTTTCCGTTCTCACTTGTGCAACTACTTAGACATGATTCAACAGATGCTGTCCCAGAACCACCAAGCATTACACAATGGTAGTTTTCCCCATGAGCAATAGCTTTCAATTTCCTTTTCACCTCCAAGAGAAGCTCACCAAACTCCTCTTCTCTTGGGCAGATATCTGAAATAACCAAGGCAGACTTTACCCTCTCACTAGTGGTTGCTGGTCCTGGGTTTAGTAAAATCTTTCGTTCCAGCTCTATCGCTATTTTTTGATTCATCATCTCGATTCCAGATATTCTTTAAATCTTTTAGATACATCCATAGGTTTTACTGTGGGTCTACCCAGTCCTTTTGGGGAACCGGGCATTGTAGAGACCCTAAGAAAGTAGGGGCCCTCTTTTCCATTTACCTGACTCAAGGCTTTGATCAAATTCTCTTCACCAAAGACTTCATAAATCTTCTTATAACCACTTGCTTCTGCCACTTTTGCAAAATCCACATATTCTGAATACGTGCGTTGACCACCTGTTGAGTCATGGCAGCCATTGTCTAATAGGATATGAATAAGATTTGGCTGACCAAGTTGGCCCACTAAAGGCATATTACCTAGGCGCATAAGAAGTGCACCATCACCATCAATAACACAGATCGGTTTCTCTTTTGAGGTAAGAGCTAGTCCAAAGCCAATTGGCAGGGCACATCCCATAGAGCCAACCATATAGAAGTTGCGAGAGGAATCACTCAGGTCAAACAACTCGCGTCCAGTTTTTCCCGTGGTCGCAATGAGGGGTGTGGTAGGTGCCAGAAATTCATTAATGCATTCAAGAGCTTGGGTTCGAGATATTTGCAAACTCTCATCACCAAATCTCTCAATTGTGCCGCAATGTTTTTTAAGGTTCTTTTTAGTTGTGGCGCTCTTTAATTGGTATTCCTTCACACTTCCCTTTCTCATCACAAAGAAAAAAGGTGACCTGTCTTTTTCCATAACCTCAAAAGCATGCCCAAAAGCACCTTCAATATCCTCTGTTTCTGTAGGAAAGAAAGCATAAGGAATTTTCATGGTTTGAAGAAGCTGACAAGTGATCTCTCCCATCAATTCATGTTGAGGCTCGTCAGGTGCTCCCTCAGGCTCTCCACGAAGTGTAACAATACCGAGAAAAGGGATTCTCATTGTATGCGAAAGAGAGGTGATCGGGTTGATAGCATTACCAAGACCAGAGTTTTGAAACATGACAACACTTTTTCTTCCCCCAAGCCACGCACCAGAAGCAACAGCAACAGCATCACCCTCATTAGTCACTTCAATAAAGTCTAATTTAGGCTCATCTATAACGTAGTTGATAAATGGCTTTAAATAAGAGCAAGGTGTTCCTGTAAAAAGAGTAAATCCCTTTTGAACACATACTTTAATAAAATCAGAGGATTCAATCATATCTAAAATACCTGAATCATTTCATAGTCTTTATAGTTATCAACATCCATCCAAAAGCCTTCAATGTAAGCTATAGATATGTTTACATCATTAGAAATAAGATGATTAAGGAGGTCTCCCATTTTCATGGTGGAAAAGTCCTCTTTTTGAGAGAGTTCGATAAGTGAATTTTTAATCTTTTTTGCACCGACCTCATTCGCCCTTAAAAGACCAATCCACTCACCATGAGGCTGCTCTGTTAGATCTTTCTTTTGAGCTAAGGTCGAGCTCAATAAGCTTGCCGCTTCCTGACCAAAAGTTTTTGAGTTCCCTTTGGTACAATACACAAAGTCACCTTTATAATCATCAGAGCGACAAGTTAGCCGGCTATCAACAGCAATCGTAATTTCGCTACTTCTCTCTTCAAGTAATCCGAGGACGAAGCTTTTATAAACAATGTCACCATATCCAACAATAAGTTCTCCCTCTAAATCATCGACGGCAATATTTAGTGAATAAAGCTCCCCTGTCGTTTCAAATTGGTCGTTATCTAGATATTTACAGCCCAAAGAAGGAAATGATTCTTTTTTATAGCCCCTGACAACAGTAATATCGTCGAAACCATAATTTCTCATGTGATCAATGGCCGTTTTTAAAATGGGTTTGCCGTTAACATTCAATAATGCCTTTGGCTTATTTTGAGTAAGTTCACCTAGCTCTTTTCCTTGGCTAGCGGCTAAAATAATGGCCTTCTTGTTTGCACTGGTTTGAAAGTATCTTTTTTCAGCTATAGCGAGTTCTTGGTCGTTTTGCAGGCGAAAAACCTCACTAACGGGAACAACTTTATCTTCTATATTGATAAGACTTTCTTCTTCATAAATCTGAGTAGCAATATCTTTCATCTTTGAGATCGCCCCTCTCATCATGTGGTTTGCCCAAATAACAGTGGAGATGCCTTGATTTTTAAATTCACTCGTAGGAGTTGAGTAGTATTTAGTCGGAACGATAACTACAGGACAACGCTCACCCCACTCTTGCATGAAAGAGATAATATCCTCCGGATTAGACTTCTTACTATGCATAAGAATCGCTGTAGCACCTGCCTTATGATAGGCTTCTGCTCTTTTTAAGGCCTCTTCCAATCCCCAACCTGCGATAAAGGCTTCAACTCGCGCCACAATACAGAAATCATCATCAAGACGGGCATCAAGGCCAGCTTTAATTTTTCCACTGAACTCATTAATATCGGCCAATGGCTGCTTCTCGCCTCTTAAAAAGCTATTTGTTTTAGGGAAAATCTTATCTTCAATACAAACACCTGCAATGCCTCTTTGTTCAAGCTTTCTTACGAGCCTTCGCATATTATTAAAGTTTCCATATCCAGTATCCCCATCCAGAAGAATAGGAATCTCAGTTGCATCACTCATAAACTCAACAACCTCTAGAACTTGAGTCCAAGACGCCTCATTATTATCCCTAACCCCTAGGGCCGCACTAATCGAGAGACCGCTGCCCCAAATACCTTGAAAACCTGCTTCCTCTACTATCTTAGCGGAGAGACCATTGTGTGCTTCCATCAAAAAGGAGAGCTCTGGTGATTGAATCATTTTCTTAAGTTGAGTCGTTTTTTTCATATTAATACCCTTTGGCCAAAAGCAAAGCTCGACCCATAAATAAGCTAAAGCCGACCATCAAGCCGCCGCTTACCTTTACAAAATATTTATAATACTTAGTTTTAATTTTTTCTTGATACCGCTCTACAACTTTCACTAAAAAGACGAACCAGAAAAAAGACCCCAGAGCTAATCCAAAAGAGACAAGGACACTATTAAAAAGTGAAATCGTAAAATAACCAAGACTTTTCACAAAAGCACCCAGCCCAGTCATCGTCACAATAAGAGTTGGATTTGATGTATAAAGAATCACTCCGAGAACTAGGCTTGCAACAATTCCCTTCGGTGTTTCTTTCTTTAAAGAACTCTCATCAAACTCAACATGACTGGTTAGGAGTTCTTTAATTCCAAGAATAAAAATAAGACCAATCCCAAATGTCTTAAAATAAATCATCACGTCTTCATTTACTTTAATTAGGGAGAGGCCAGAGAGAATGATAAAGAAATAAATAAAGTCCATAATAGAGCCCCCCAGAGCTATAGACAGAGCGCTTATTGGTCCCTTTTTTAAATGAGTATTGATAACCCACACATTTATAGGTCCAATCGGTATGCACATAAGAAAGCCAATAATAAGACCAACGAAGAGGGCGATCATTTCTCAGCTCCAATCGTGCTATTAACCCCAACCTGAATAAGGAGAGTTAACATTAACCAAAGATTTCCCAGGATAATCGCAAACCAAAAATAGAGGCCTATCCGATAAAAAATTAAGGAAAAGGCGAGAATAAAAAGATGAGTAGAACCAGATATTACTCCCCACATAGGTAACACGGCCTTATTGACTTTCGTGTACTGAATTTCATCATAGTATTGAAAATTTTCAGGATTTTTTTGGGCGCGGGAAAAGCCTAAGTAAAGATTAAGAAGTAATTTATCAAAATATCTTCCCCTTTCTTTATTCAGCTCAATTAAATCATCCCTATAGTTATTGAGCTTTTCCATTCGGCCCCTAGGGTTACCATCTGCGTAAAAGGAGAATTGTTCTTTGAAGTAACGATACACACTTGCATGGATAAGTAAGAATAAAGAAGACACCCAAATCAAGTATTCATAAACAATAAAACCATTCGCAACTTTTATACCTTGATAGATTCCTGTAAAAAAAAGAATATTGGATATAAGGTCAACAAACATATCAACCTGTTCTCCATACTTACTTCCATTTTTTTTGACCCTTGCTACCATTCCATCACAGCAGTCAAGAATACTAAAGACAAGGATACCGAGACCTCCAATGAGAAAACCCACAGAAGTTCCCGTACGAAGCCCTAGGTAAGAAACTACAGCAGAAAGAAAAGCAAGAAAGGAGAAATGATCGGGCTTAAGGTTTAGACCTTCAGTTAATTTTATCAATCCAAAGGCAAAAGGCCGAAAGAAAACATAATCAAGAGGCTCTTCAAGAACAAAGGGCTTTACATAAACTTTGTAATCTGAATGGAGGGTTTTCAAGAGGGGCCGATTCATTCGAAGATATCTTTTGCTACTTGATAATCTTCAGGAGTGTCGATTTCAACCCATTGGTTAGAATCAAAGAAATGAGATTTTACTTTTTGCTTTGGGAGAAATTGGTTCAGAAGATGCTCCCAATTAAGATTCTTATTGGTTTCATGAGATAGAAATTCATGGGCCTCTATGACTAAACCCTCTGTGACCTGTTTACTAAACTTTAAAATGCCGATGGCCTCTCCTGCAAAGTCGAATTCGCTTAATTCTTCTTTGCTTATGGCCCTTTTATCGACAGTCTTTCTGACAAAACCTTCTGTGTCGATTAGGGTTTTAGCGCATTCGATATCATCAATTATCCCTTTCCCGACTAATATCTCATTTTTCTCAGGAGTATCTAAAAAGTCC